>Ga0209284_10000064_pt1 | contig 144461 bp, 114 predicted proteins | sample FRY03_FD_187211 | JGI IMG/M metagenome (GOLD analysis project Ga0209284, IMG submission 187211) | Freshwater microbial communities from Lake Fryxell liftoff mats and glacier meltwater in Antarctica - FRY-03 (SPAdes) (version 2) | ecosystem: Environmental > Aquatic > Freshwater > Ice > Glacier...
CGGAGAAGGGGCTGCTTGAATAACCGCATCTTTATCCGAAAGCGCCGCAAGATGCATCTTTCTTCTCTCTCATAGCCCGCCCGGTAGGGCGGTGCTTCCAGGCGGCCTTTGGCCGCCGCATGAGTATTCCCGCCGCACACGACGAAGGATCGATCGGACAGCTCGCGACGCAGTAGCGCTCGCCCTCGATCAATCGCCTCCGCGGCTCCACGGCAGCCAGCCAGCCGAACTCAGGCCGTTGGGGGTATGCATGCCCCTCCACAATCAGCCATTTTTATCCACAGATTCTGCTGAGGAGCCCGAAAAAAGCGATGGAGGTTGTAAGTCGATCCGCGCTGACGGCGGTGGCCCGCGCAGCGATGAAATGCCAAGCCCTGAGATCGTTGGCGGCTTTATGGTTCATCCTGATCGGCGTCAATGTTTCCTTTAATGCAGGGCAAGGCTTTTGAGGAACTCTTCGCGTCCGTCAAGGAACGCGGTCAGTTGGAACCGGTCGCACTTCAGGGCAACACACTTCTCGAAGGCCGCAACCGGGCCCGCAGAGTGTTCCGGGATATTTTCAAGGCCGAGGAGAAGTCTGAAGGGCAGAATGGAGGTGCTCAATGAGCAGAAGGAAGCGTCCCAGCACTGCCGCATGTTGTCGCGGCAATCATGTCAATGCCGAAGGGCTTATTTCAGCGGTGGATATTTGGGACCTGTTGCTTTCCAGCGGCCCCAATCAACCGCGCACATTCCGCGAGCGATTCGAGCGGACGCGGGCCAACATGAAGTCTGTTCGCCGCGCCGCAGAAGCGCACGCCAAGCTGCGGGCTGGGCTGCTGGAGATGATCGCGACTGGGCAGCAGGAGCAGAAGATATGAAGCGCACGCCCGATTTCGTTGCAGCACAGAGCGACCGGGCTGCCAGCTTGCCGGGCAGTTGCTCAATCCCAAACTACTTGAATCCCAGGCAGGTGGCGACGATGTGGGGCATCTTCCACGACAAAGTGCTTGAGTTCATCCGGACCGGCGAGTTAAACGCATTCAACGTGGCATCCAAGAATTCGCGGCGCCCGCAGTTCAAGATCACGCTTGACGCCGTGAAGGCCTTTGAGCTTTTGCGTGCCGGTGGCGACCCTTCGCGGATGTCGCCGCCGGCGCCGCGGCGGACTGTTCAGAATCGGTCGGCCCCACAGCAGAAGCAGTGGATCTGACTTTTTCAGGCCCATTGCTGTCGCTGCCCAGGAGCCACTGCCGAACGTGATCGGTGACCTGCCGCAGCGCACTCTCGGCGACATGCTGGCGGTAAACGGAGCCCATGTCAGATGCTCGCGGTGCATGGCCCATGATATGATCGACCGCTACCTGATTGCCAGTCTCGCCGCCGATGGTCTCGCACGAACGCCGCAGCCCATAGAAGCCCAGTCCTTTAATTTTGATGCCCACCTTTTTCAAACCCCGCTCGATTGCCGACGTGATGGAGTCATGTAAAACGATGGCAGGCCTCCCATTTTTCGACAGCAGGTATTTCTCACGAACACACGGGAGCCCCGTGCGGGTGACGAAGAGTAGCCCGACCGCCGACGGGTCTCGCTTTGCCCGCTGCTTCGATATCGTGGCGTTGCTGGCCCGAATCGCGGCAACGGTTTGGGGCCATAGCGGACAGCGGCGATCGACGCCCGTTTTGCCGCGAGGGTAATCGAGCCAGCCTCGCTCAAGGTCAACGCTGCTGGCAGGCAGATTCGCCACATCCTTGTTGCCCAAGCCACAGTTGATGCCCAGCAGGATCATTGCCTTCACTGGCGGGATGGTGCACTCCAACAAGTCGCGAATTTCCTTGGCCAAAAAGTGACGCCGACCGGTCTTGGCTCGACTGCGTCGAATCAGTCGCTGCGCGGGCCGTTTCAACTCATCGCCGAATCGTACTGGGCGGTCGATGAGTTCTTGATCGTAGGCGAATTTCAGCATGCTCCGCACAGCACCTATGCGGTTGCCTAGCGTGACCACGTTCCACCCCTCTGCGAGATGGGCCCGTAAATTAGCGAGATCCTGTCGCGTGATTGAGAGTACGGGGCGATTCTTGCCAAAGAAGCTCACGAACAGTTCACAGTCGCGATAGTATTCAACGAACGTTGCCGACTCAATTTCGCCGTTTCGTCGCTTTTCGTCCTTAAACGCGAGGAACCTGTTCGCCAATTCAGCGACTGACAATTCGCCTTTCCGCTTCACGCTGTCGGCCTTCCCGGAGTGGAGGGCTTCACAATGTTCGTGGTACCGCTTTATCGCCGCGTCAGGGTCGCTTACCTTACCGAAATAGTAGACCTTGCCGCGAATCTTTTTGCAGAACTGACCGCTAGAATGGGGCGTGAGCGGAAAACTCTCGTACGGCTTTCCGACCGCTTTCTTGCTCCGGGAGTCGGCGTCCGCCTTAGGCCTTCCACGAGACCGCAATGGAGGCGATACTTGAGCCGACCGAGGCGGCGGCTGACCGTCACCATCGGCAGGGAAGAATGTTGGCAGTCCGTGGTCAGGAATGGAGGCACTGGTGGCCACATAAAACTCCCAAAATTGCCTTACGGTTGTAGTTTTGGTTGTAGTCCAAATTCATTCGCTTGGCAACAGAGTCAAAAACACCTATAAAAATAAGGGTTCGCGCCCGTAGCTCAGGTGGATAGAGCATGGGATTTCTAATCCCAGGGTCGCTGGTTCGAGTCCAGCCGGGCGTACTCAATGGCTTATTTGATTTTTATGTGAACCGGTTTACCGCCCAAGGGGATCGCAATGAAACGAACCCGCCGCGCATTGATCGCTGTCAGCGGAGGCCTTCTCGCTGGCTCGGGGCATGACTGGTGGTGGACTCAGCGAAATTGACTGGGGCCGCGAATCTCGCCAGGCCTATGGCGAATCTCTGGCATGTGTTCAGCCCACCATGGCAGTGACATTGATCCGTATCTCAAGCCTGGCGAGCCTCAAAGTGGTCTGCTGCCATTCGTACAAGATATCCACATGCAGCCGGCGGGCAGCGCCGACAAACTCACCATGGGCTACGGATTCCGCTGAAAGTTTAGCCGGGCCGCCGATCGCCTTCCGCTTGAGCCACCCGTCGATCACGACCCGCGCACTTTTGAACTCAACCGCAGCGGTTTTCAAAAACGGGTTGTCATGGACAAGGGTCGCCGCATGAAAAAGCTGGGTGAATCGACCGAAGCAGGTGGACGCATCTGCATCAACTCTATGTGCGAGAAGCACGCCGAATGAAATCTGAGTATGTGATCACGCAGAAAGATGTTGCCGGCGAGACAAACCCCGAAGACTCCGTAGGCATGGCCTCCTACGGCGTGGATGAATGGCCCTGCGCTATCTATCCGCTTGACGACAAGGTAGCCCTCAGCGGCGGTTACTTTTCCATGCTCTACCTCGATGAAGCCCATAACGGTATTTACAAGATTCCTGATCGCTCAATCACGCCCAAGCTGAGGAGTGCAATAATCTCCTCGGTCCAGTCCTGTAGTTTCGGCAAGTCATATCGCTTATGATATCAATCCGTATGGAACCCGTCTGGATGATCGCTCGGCGAGTCGGCGGGAATCGCAGCGTCGATGGCCGTACAAGAAAAGCTGCCGGTGCAGCGGATCAACTACGGCGCACTGCGGTCCAAGATGCTTCTCTTGAATCAGCGGTTGGATCACCCGGTATAATCCAGACTTTCAAAGCCCCTCGCATGCCCCACTTGCCCCAAAGAAATCTGCCATGAGACACATTCTCCTTTGGTCTCTGGCCGCCGTTGCTATTTTCACGATGACTCACGCCGTGACGCCTGCGGCTGAAGGTGTTACGCGTGCGACGCCTGATCAATCACTTCCCAAGGGCCTCTTGCCGAGTGATTGGCCGTGGTGGCGAGGGCCAACCCACAATGGCAAGGCTGCTCGAGGGCAATCCCCGCCCTTGTCGTGGTCGGATCAAGTCAATGTGCAATGGAGCGTAAACATTCCTGGCCGAGGCCATGGCTCACCCATCGTGGTGGGCAATCGTATCTATCTGGCTAGTTGCGACGAGCCCTCTGGCAGCCAATCGGTCTACGCATTTGATCGAGCTGATGGAACGCTGGCGTGGGCCCGAGAGATTTACGCTTCAAAGGCGATGAGAAAGAACGAACGATCCACTGGCGCCTCGAGCACGATTGCCTGCGATGGCACTCGGTTATTTATCAACCTTCTCAATGCCGGCGCGGTCTCTACCACGGCCCTCTCTCTGGAAGGCGATTCTCTCTGGCAGACCAAACTCACCGACTACATCATTCATCAGGGATATGGCTCGTCCCCGTTGATCTATCGCGATACAGTCATTGTTTCTGGTGATAATAAGGGGGGCGGGGCCGTAGCCGCAATCAATCGACATTCGGGAGAGATTCTCTGGAAAAGAGAGCGTCCGGCGACCCCCAACTATTCCTCACCTGTTGTCCATACCCTTCACGGTCGCGATCAATTGATCATGATCGGCTGCGATCTCGTGAGCAGTTTCGACCCAGCCAGCGGCGAAACAATCTGGGAGCGAAAGGGAGCCACCACTGAATGCGTCACGACAACGGTCAGCGACGGCCAGCGAATTTTCACATCCGGAGGCTACCCTCGTAACCATGTAGCCGCCATCCGCGCCGATGGTTCGGCAAAGATTGACTGGGAGAACGAGCAGCGACTCTATGTGCCGTCGCTTCTCTATTCGGCCGGGCATCTCTATGCCATCCTCGATGCCGGAATCGCCATCTGCTGGAACTCTGAAACCGGGGAAGAACGCTGGAAGTCGCGATTGGGTGGAAATTTTAGCGCCTCGCCCGTGCTTGTCGGAGATATGATTTTTGCCACGAGCGAAGCTGGTCAGACCCACATCTTTCGCGCCACTCCTGATCGCTTTGAAGCACTCGCGACCAATGCCCTGGGGCAAGAGGTTTTTGCCACGCCTGCCATTTGCGGCGATCAAATATTTTTCCGCGTCGCATACTTCGAGGGGGATGTCCGGCAAGAAAAGCTCGTGTGCATCGCCGATTTAAAAAAAGAGGCTCTGCCGCAGAATCTGTGGGTCCAATAAGGCCGTGGTGACTGGTTCGTACTGGTTCGTGGAGCCAACTGGCGTTTCAACACCGTCATGTTTTAGCGATGGTTTTGCATCCCTCGTCCAGTCGCTCGCGCTCGGGGCCTCCTCTAGACGGGGCGTCGCAGCGTCGGCCAGGTGGGTCTCAGACTTCTACATAGGCTTGCGCCAGCATGGCGGCAGTATCGGTATCGATTTTGTCCTGCATCCGCACCTCGACAAACAGATCTGCCAACTGATCGGGGCGAAGCCTGGCCTTCTCTGCCTTTGCATACATTCGCTCGACGCTCCCGCGGTGCATCACCACCAGCCTGTCTCCTAAATCAGCCGCCTGTTGCATCGAATGAGTCACCATCAGCGTGGTTAGCTGATATGCTTGGACCAACCGCCGCGTCGCGGCAATCACAAGTTCTGCACTCTTGGGGTCCAAGGCCGCTGTGTGCTCGTCGAGCAAAAGTAACGACGGGGTTCGCAGCGTGGCCATCAGCAGCGTAAGAGCTTGTCGCTGTCCGCCGCTCATGCTGCCGATCGCCTGATCCATTCGATTTTCAAGCCCCAATCCCAAGCTGGCCACGCTGTCGCGAAAGTGGCTGCGAGCCCGCGACCAGAGCAGTGGCCCCAAGCCCCGTGACAATCCCCGACGGGCTGCCAAGGCCATGTTTTCTGCCACGGTGAGCGACGGTGCTGTGCCGGCAAACGGATCCTGAAAAACGCGACCAATCAGCGTTGCCCGCCGCCACTGCGGCTGCCGCGTAACGACTTGCTGATCAATCGCTATCGAACCAGCATCGACAAAAAAAGATCCTGCCACGGCATTCAGCAGTGAGCTTTTTCCGCTCCCATTACCGCCAATCACAATGGTCCAACTGCCAGTGGGAATCGTCAGTGTGACATTGGCCAGCGCACGAACTTCTGTCTCCTCACCGGGATGAAAAGTTTTGGAAATATTTACGATTTCAAGCACGCCGAGGCCCCTTTCGCACGAGCACTTTCGGCAGCGAAAGCGCTACCACCACAAAAACAGCCGTGATCAGTTTAAGGTCGTTGGGGTTGAGACCCACCCGTAGGCTAATCGCCACAAGCAATCGAAAGATCACGCTGCCCAGCACGACAGCAGTCAGCGAAACGCCCAGCGAGGCTTCGCCCACTAAGCTCTGACCGATAATCACACTGGCCAAGCCCGTCACGAGAATGCCGAGGCCCATCTGTGCATCGGCAAACCCTACTGCTTGCGCAAAAAGTGCTCCCGAAGCACCTGCCAGAGCATTGGAGAGGGCTAATCCACCAATCACGACTGCCCCCGTCGGCACGCCAATCGCCTGCATCAGCAGCGGATTGTCGCCCGTGCCCCTTAACACTCCGCCCGCATTGGTCGCTAAAAAAAGCCGTAGCAGACTCGCCGTTGCGACGACTACCGCGAAACCGACCAGCAGAATCGCCGCATCGGATAGAGCGAATTGCCTGCCGAACAGTTCGACTTGATCGCTGCCCGCAAGCCGTTCCAAAAATAACTGCGGCGACTGCATGACAGTCGCATGATTGTTAAGTGGAATATTACTGCGGCCCATCACTCGCAGATTGACCGAGTAGAGACCTGTCATCACGATGATCCCCGACAGCAATCCATTGATGCCAAATAAAATGTGGACGCTGCCTGTCATCGCACCCGCTGCCCCTCCCGCAAGAAAGCCCACGGCGGTGGCCAGCCACGGATTACCGCTAGCCACAATCGTGGCGGCTGCTGCGGCCCCTCCCAGTGCAAACGATCCTTCTACAGTGATGTCTTGGAACTTCAAAATCCGAAAGCTGATAAACAGGCCAATCGCCAAGACAGCCAGCACCAGCCCTAGGCCTAGACTTGAAAGCAGAATGCTCAATGAAAAACCTCCTCGAGTGGCGCCGCCCAAATCACGCCACGCCGTACCTTCGTTTCAATCGCTGGCTGCGATCGCTCGTCGCACACTAAGTGCAGCACCGTTCGCAGCACGCTCTCACGGGTGCAAGTGGCCACCACACTGGCGGGGTCTGGATCATCGAGTCGGATGGCCCGAAACGATGTGACCGCTGCGTGAGCGTGGGCCATGATGGCCGGCCCCATCGGTCGCATAAAGGAGGCCAATCGGCTGGCTGTGCTGGGTGTTCTTGTGACCGAAGGCTCGTCCACAGGCATGGCCACGACAACGCTGTGTAGCGAATCTCCCGCAAATACTGGTTCTCCAAACCAGAGCACCGCCTGCCGGGCGCGAAGTGGATCATGGAGGCTTTGGGAAAACTCTTGGCTCCCCGGTGGCAGACGGGCCGCCATGCCGATCACGCCATCGATCTCGGCAGAGAGAACGCACGCCACAGGGCCACCCAGAGTCGCCACCACCCACTCTAAAAGTGACGTCAGGCCCACGGCGCGATCGGTAGATTCAAATCGCGCGTGCAGCGACGGCTGGCCTTCGATCACCGCTCCGTTGGCCAGCGTCAGGGGAGCGATGCTACGATCAAGATCATCTAAATAATCGGCGCGGGCGCCGCCAGCAGGCAGTGTGGCTATCATGCCGCCAATCGCCACAAGCTCACCCGTCCGTTCCGTAGCCTGCTGGTCGTGTCCCAGCGATCCAACTCCCAACACCAAGCTGTGAGCCGATGTGGTGATCTGAGCTGGCACGGTAGGCAGCGATCCACACAGCGGGGCGTATCGGGTGAGCCGGTAAACATGCTGGCCAAGGGATCGCACTTGAAAGAGAGCGCCTCCATGCTCTTCTTCCCGCCATACGCTCGGTGGCGAGGGTGTCGCAATCGGCACTGGCGACAGATTTGGCTGAGGAGATGTGGCAACTGTGGTTCCGAACAATGAATCAATCTTGGCCATCGCCAGAATGCGAATGAGGGCCTCTGATGGGGCGTGAACTCGCAGTGTTCCGCCCAGCGCACGCAGCGTCCGGCGAATTTTTAACAGTGAGCCCAGCCCCGCGCTGGATGCAAATAGAACGCGTGCACAATTCAGCGTCACCTGCCTTGCTCCCTGCCGAACGTGCTCATCGACCGCGCGTTCCACAGCCTCAGACCACGTCGCATCGAGTGAGCCTACCAGCACGAGGGTCGCCAGATCAGCCTGCCGATCGGAATGGATTTCCATGCGATTAGTGTCGTTCCTGCGAGGCTGATTGAGCTGAAGGAACGCCCTTTCCCGCCGGTACGACACTGCCTTGCTGCTGGCCGACTGCTGGCTTTTTGGGTGGCTCACGCGTCCCGATGATCACGCTGGCAGCGGCAGCCAGATCAGCAGGCACAGACCACTGGCCGCCGCATCGCAGAAGAACTACCGGATCGATCCAGACATCTTCAGGCACCAGTTGCTCCACCGCCAGTGACGCAATCGGCGCACCCTCTAGAATCCTGACAGCCATTTTTCCAGCCGCTTTGCCAATCAGCGAGTAATCAGCCCCGACGCCAACCGCCGCTCCCTCACCGACAAATTTTGTGAATGATACAAACACAGGAACCCGTGCGGATCGACAGGCCGTTATGATCGAAGGGGCTGCATTTTGCGCGTTGATGTCTGGAGGGATCCAAAAAGCGTCAATTCCTGAACCCAACAGACTATCGGTCGCCGTGCGAGCCTCACCCGTCGTGGCTGCACTGGCCTCCATAAGTTTGAGGCCGAGTTTCTGGGCCGCCCTGCGGGCAATCGCCAGAGAGGCCACCCCATTGCTCTCGGCCGGATTCCAGGCCACGCCAACTTTTTGAACCTGCGGGTTGCATTGCTTCACGATCCGCAGCAGTCGCTCAATCGGTGGCGGCGAGGCGATCCCGGTCAGCCAGGCAGGATGCTTGTGAGGATCGCTCGCGTCCAGGCCGATGTCGGCGGCATAGGGATCGACCACCAAACAAAATAGGTGGGGTGCCTGCCGCTGGTTGGCAGTGGCAAAGGCTTGGAGAGCAGGGGTGGTCAGCGTCAGGGTCAGCGTTGACTCGCTGGAGGCTGACTCCACTGCCATCTGCCGCAGCGTGGCAATATCACCCTCGGCATTGAGTCGCCTCAAGTCGATTGAATCCTCACCCCGGCTCTCGCGGAGTACTTCCTCGATACCAACAATTGCGTCGATGACTGGCTGAATGCTCGAATGGTAAAGCAAAGTGATCTGAGGCTTAGAGCCGACGACACTCCCCGATCGCCTCGAAGAGTCTGTGGCGATTAAAATGGCACCACAAGCCAGCAGAATGGTAAAGCCGGGGGCGAGTTTTCGAGTAGCTTCAAGCATGGAGGCGAACCAATGGCGGCAGCCACTCACTGTGAAATCATGGATTATGGAGTAGCCTAGAGATTGAAGCGTCTTATCGTAACGAAAATCTGCTCGCTGTCGCCGTTGAAAACAAAGACTTCCATTACCGAAGACCTCCGAGCCCTCTTAAACGGGCCGCGGGATCTGTGGCTCATCTATCTGGCCACGCTCTTTGAATACCTGGGGGTTTTTTCATTCCTGCAGACACTCCCGCTCTGGCTCTCTGATGACTACGGCATGAGTGACGAAACGGCTGGATGGTGGGCCGCCACATTTTCGCTGCTTGTAACGCTGTTTATGTTTTTTGCTGGCGGACTCGCCGACACTTTCGGCGTGCGTCGCATGCTGATTGCCACCTTTGCTCTGGCGGCGATCACGCGACTCGGCATGTCGCTGGCCATCACGCCAGTGATGGCCGTGGCCATGCTGCTGGCATTTGCCTTTGCCTACGCAACCACATCACCCGTGCTACAAACAGCGGTGCACTTGGCATCGAAGCCGCAGACGCGGGCATTTGCATTTTCCCTTTGGTATGTGAGTTTTAATATCGCCGGCGCGATTGTAGGGCCAATGATCGACTTTGTGCGCAGCCGTTTTCTCGACTCGTCCACAACTCCGGCCAGACTCGTATCGGTGACAATGGAATTGCCTTTCCTGGGCCAACGATCAGTCTCGGCCTATGCGACGATTCTCGCACTTGGCTTTATCTTCGCTGCCGTGGCGGCCGTGATCGTGCTCTTCCTGCGAAAAGACTTCGAGCATGGGGGTGAGTGCCCGGAGGCTACGCCAAAGGTAAATCCGCTGAGGGCTTTTAAAGAGGTTGTCGGCGATAAGTTCTTTTGGCGATTCATGGTCATGCTTCTGCTGCTCTCGCTTGTCAAACTGATGTTTCAGCACATGCACTTCACCTGGCCAAAGTATGTTTTGCGAGAGCAGGGAGAGTCGTTCCCAATGGGAACAGTCTGGTCAATCAACTCGATGGCAATCATTATTCTCGCCCCCTGCGGCACCGCCCTGACGCGAAACTGTAAGCCTTTCCAAGTGCTTCTCGTGGGGGCAGCCATCTCCTCGCTGAGCCCTTTCGTACTCTGCTTTGGCTCTGCGATGCCGTATCAGATCGGCATGATCGCCGTGCTTACGATTGGTGAGGCCCTCTGGTCGCCGCGACTCTACGAGTACAATGTCGCTATCGCACCGCGCGGCCGAGAAGCGACTTATGTCAGCCTGGCATCGCTCCCCTATTTTCTGGCTAAGTTTATCGTGGCCCCAATGTCAGGACTTCTGCTCACCCGTTACTGCCCGGCAGAAGGCCCGCGAAATCCGGCTATGCTCTGGGGTATCATTGGCCTGACGACAATCAGTGGACCAATCGGCATTTGGCTGCTTCGCGGCTGGATTCAACACACGGACAAAAACGCTACGTCGTCTTCGGATCAGCCTGCTTGACAGACTATGAGTACCACGTCTACCCAGCCGAAGCCGGCGCATGAACTGATAGAGATCGAACCGAGGAGTCTTTCCCTTTGAACACCAACCAGCCTGCCAGTCGTTTTGTCTTTGCTGTTCTTGTCGCCGTGCTTGTGCAACTCGCACAAAGACCATGCGCCGCCAAAGATGCCCGGCCAAACTTTATCGTTATCAGCATTGATGATCTGGCCTACGCCGACATCGGGCCCTACGGATCACAGAAAAACAGAACACCAAACCTCGATCGGATGGCCCGCGAAGGACGGACGCTCACATCGTTTTACGCGGCCCCGGTCTGCTCTCCATCCAGAGCGGCTCTGATGACGGGCTGCTATCCAAAACGCGTTCTGCCGATTCCGCACGTTCTCTTTCCAGGTAACGATGTCGGCCTCTCGCCGGCCGAGATCACGGTGGCCGAGGTGCTCCAGTCGGCTGGCTATTCCACAGGAATCATCGGCAAGTGGCACCTTGGCGACCAACCCGAAATGCTGCCGATGCAACAGGGCTTTGATGAATGGTTTGGCCTCCCCTATTCCAATGACATGGGACCGGCAGCCGATGGCGTGAAAAGTAATCTCGGCAAGCCGCTGCCACGAGAGAACGGCAAAGGACAGCCGCCCTTGCCGCTGCTGCGCAATGGCATCGTTGAAAAACGCGTCTTACCTGCCGACCAGCAATCGCTCGTGGCTCTCTACACAGACGCAGCCGTCTCGTTCATCAAGCGGCATAAAGACCAGCCATTTTTTCTCTATCTGCCTCATAATGCCGTGCATTTCCCACTCTATCCCGGCACTCAGTGGGCCGGAAACTCACCCCACGGCATCTATTCTGACTGGGTTGAGGAAGTTGACTGGAGCGTCGGGAAAGTGCTTGACGCGCTCCGCGAGCAACACCTTTCCGAACAAACTCTGGTGCTTTTTACGAGCGACAACGGCGGCACCTCGCTGGGCGATAACCGGCCGCTGCGAGGGAATAAAGGAAGTACGTGGGAAGGGGGCATGCGTGTCTGCACGATCGCTTCTTGGCCTGGACACATACCGGCTGCCTCAACCACAAGCGCCATCACAGGCATGCTCGACATCCTGCCGACCCTCGCTGCCTTGGCCGGCGCACCGCTGCCCGCCGATCGCATCATTGATGGAGTGAACATCTGGCCAATTCTCAAATCTGATGCCGACACAAAGCCTCCTCGCAACACATTCTTCTACTATCGGGGGCTTGCGCTCGAAGCCGTCCGGCAGGGAGACTGGAAGCTTCGCCTCACGGCACAACGACCTAAACCTCCGCAGGACAACCCGCAACTCTATAACCTGGGAGTCGATATCGGAGAAACAACCGACGTGGCTGCTGCCAATCCAGGCGTTGTTGAAACTCTTCAATCACTCGTGGCAGAAATGGCCAATGATCTGGGACTCGACGGCATCACGCCAGGATGCCGCGCACTCGGCCGTGTCGCCAACGCACAACCCTTGATCGGCCACGACGGAAAAGTGCGGCAGGGATTTGCGCCCGCCACACCGTGAGCCCTTGTCGTCGACTAGGGCGCCGAGCTTTTTGCTGGTTTTTCAACGGGTTCTTACACCGTTCGTTTTTAGAAAGGTTGAAAAACGATGGCTCTTTGCAAATCACAGTGCGACTTCCTGCGACTTCTGTCTGCTGCCTGCTTGATTGTGATGGCCGTTGTCTGCGGCACACCATCGGCCACTCGAGCGAACGCAAGCGAGGAGGGCTCCGACCTGCCCCACAAGAGCTATTCAGGCTACTTTGTCTCCAATCAATTTGAACCCGATGCCGCGCAGTCTTTTCTGGTCATTCAAAGCCAAGCAGACTTCGACAAAGTGTTTGGCGCGGCAGTGGTGATGCGCGACAAATCGCATCGACTCCCCAAGGAAGTGTTTACAAACAATCTCGTGGTGGCGGCTATTTATCGCGGGAATTCGCTGCGTGAGTTTCAGGTGGAACGGGTCAGCGAAAACAGTGACGCCGTTGTACTTCTTCGCTACACGACTCTGGAAACGCTCAGTGACACGGCAACTTTTGCCTGCCCACTCATTGTTTCGATCCCCAAAAACAAATACCGCTCGGTGCTGTTTTTGAACAACGGCACAGCGGAGAAAGAAGTCGCTTGTGAGGCTCCCTAGGCACCATCACCAACGGCACAGCAGCGAAGCACTCACCCATGGCCCACGTCGTCGGCCATGGGGCGTTGCCCTCGGCCTTCAATGCCTCGCGTTCTATTTTCTATCAGCCGGCTGGGCTGCCGAGACACCTCTTGCCAGCCCCACGCAGACGGAGGCACCCCCAGTCCAGCGGCCTAATCTTGTCTTTGTCTTCAGCGACCAGCAGTCGTTTGACATGCTCGGTTGCTATGGCAACAAGGAAATCATCACCCCGCATCTCGATGCCTTTGCGGCGGAGGGCATTCGTTTGAGCCACTGCGTTTCCAGCCAGCCAGTCTGTACGCCCTATCGAGGAATGTTGCTGACGGGCCAGCATCCCCTTCGTTGCGGATCGTTTAAAAATGACGTTCGCGTCGTCCCCGGCAACGGCCGCTATTTGGCTGAAGTGCTCCGCGATGCCGGGTATCGAATGGGCTACTTTGGCAAGTGGCATCTCTATGGCGGCGATCGCAACAGGCCCATTCCGGCTGGACCATTTCGCTACGGGTTCGACCACGACTTTCTCTCCAATAATTGCACGCTGCTCTTTGATGCCCAGCACGCCTACTACTGGGACGATCAGGGGCAAAAGCAACTTTATCGCGACTGGGAGCCTTACGCCCAAACGCGACAATCGCGAAAGTTTATTGCCGACAACGCCACCCAGCCATTCGCACTCTTTATCGCCTGGCACCCGCCCCACAACTGGCTAGAAGCCCAAGCCGGCTATGCGGCACCCAAAGAGTTGCTCTCCCTTTACGATGCCGACACACTCACGCTGCGGCCGAATGTGGCAGACACGCCACGGCACCGCCGAATGTATCAGGGACACATGGCGATGTGCACGGGCATCGATCGTGCGTTTGCCGAACTGATACAAGACCTCAAACAGCGTGGCTTGGCTGACAACACGATTGTTGTCTATACATCCGACCATGGCGACATGCTGATGTCGCATGGTTGGCCGTACAATAAGAGCGTTCCCGAAAATGAGTCGTGCCATGTGCCGTTGCTTATTCGCTGGCCAGCCAAGCTCAAGCCGCGGGTCAGCAATCTGCTGTTTGGCACGCTCGACTTTATGCCGACCCTTCTGGGATTGATGGGAATTGCGGTGCCCCCAACCTGTCAGGGAAGAAACCTCGCCGACGCCCTGCTCTCCTGCGACGACAATGCCGCTCTCTCAGTGCCACTTTTTCATTTTGCCGGGAACTGGCGAGGCGTCTACACCCACTCCCATACCTATGCATTTGATCTCTCCACACAGTCGATTGGCGAAGATGCTCTGTCTGCCGGCAGGCCTGCCTATGCGTGTCTCTACGACCGAATCGCAGACCCGCATGAACTCAAAAACTTATTTGGCCAGCCCCAACACAAGGAACTCCAGAACCGGCTCCACACCCAAGCACTTGCCTGGATGAAAACCTTTGACGACACGGGAGTACTCATCAAGGATCTGGCGACGAGGGTCATGGTAGCCGAAGACATTGGCCCCCAACCGGGGCGTGGGGACGGCCCCTTTGGCCAAGGACGCTTAAAAGGCAGTCCGCTCGACCTTCTTTTACAAGAACCTGCTACCGGCGATCACCTCTCGCCCTGAGCCTTTCGACTCTCGACTGTACTCTGCGCAATATCCGCAGACCGGGTCGACGAAGCGATTCGTGCTGGTTGTGTCAAGCACTCAAGACTTACCGATGGCTGGGTGTCGAAATTGAAAGGCAATAGAAATGATTGCCGATAACGAGTGAGGGGCGCATGTCGCTGGGATTACAGGCGTGGCTGGCATCGCGATCGGCGATGATTGGCTGCCTCCTCTTTCTGGTAGCGTGGCCCTGCAGCGCGACAGAGTTCGCTGATCTGCACACTGATCGCGACGCCTTTACGCCCTCAACTTTTTGCATTGCACCGGGCAGCGTGCTCACCGAGGGATCGGCTGTTTACATCGAGAATCGCGCGGGACTGCCGACGAATAGTTACCCGGAGTTTCTCTATCGCATAGGGGCGACCGAACGCTTTGAGTGGCGGGTGGGGTGAACTATGCCGTTGGTTCCCAAGGCAGCATTGTGACGAGCGTCGAAGTCGGCGAGGGCCGCGAAGAAGGCACTGCGACCTACGAATCGAGCCTCCTCTACGGCTTCAAGGCTTCGGTGACAAAGCAGAGCGGTTGGCTGCCAGAAAGTTGCTTCATCATGGAAGCCATCACGCCAACCTACGGCGATGTCTTTGGCACCGTACCGGTGGCGACCTACGCGATGGGCTGGGAACTGCCTGGCCGTTTCAGGCTCGACACCTCCCTTCGCTACGCCTATGTCGAGGGAGAGACAACGTGGTTCAATCGGTGGGGTCCTTCAGTCGTTTTGCGAATGCCTGTGACGCAGCGATGCGAAGTGCATGCCGAATATTTCGGTACGTTTACTCAGGGCCTCACTGACGAAGCCAACAGGCCTTTTCTCAGCCCCGGCATGCACTACATGATTACAAGCAGGCTTGAGATTGGGCTTCGAGTCGGCTGGGGCCTCACGCAGGATGCCGCCACTTTTTTCTCTGACGCCGGTTTTGGCTGCCGTTTTTAGGCGTGAATTGCTCGACCGCTGACTGCCATGGCGGCCTCTTTCAAGGCTTCTGGCAGCGTTGGATGAGCGTGGCAAACTCTGGCAATGTCTTCGGCGGTGGCGCCAAAATTCATGGCTGCGGCCGCTTCTCCGATCAGATCGCCTGCTGCAGGGCCGATGATATGCACGCCGAGCACACGATCACTCGTTGCATCAGCCAAGACTTTCACTTTGCCGATTGTGTCGTTGATCGTGCGAGCCCGACCGTTGCCACGAAAGGGAAAAACACCTTTGCGAAAGGCTATGCCAGCAGCCACGAGTTGCTCTTCGGTTTTGCCGACAGCGGCAATTTCTGGATGTGTGAAGACCACCGCTGGCACAAGATCGTAATCAACATGTGTCCAACCGGTCTGCATGCCATCGATGCATGCCACGCCATCCTCTTCTGCTTTATGGGCGAGCATTGGACCGGGAATACAGTCACCAATGGCATAGACCCCTGCCGCAGTGGTCCGGAAGAGATGATCGACGGCAATCCAGCCCCGCTTGTCGCAGGCCAGGCCAACCGTCTCAAGCCCCAGATCAGCGGTGGCAGGGGAGCGGCCGGTTGCCGCCAGCACGCGATCGCATTCGATCGGCTCAGCCCCTGCACATTCGACGACGCAGCGATCACTCGCACCGGCATGCCCTCGCACAACGCGGGCGCTGGTCACCTGAACACCGAGGCGAATGTCGAGGCCCTGCTTGCGAAACAGGGTCAGCGCTTCAGAGGCGATGTCGGCATCGATCCCCGTCAGGATTCTGTCGGCATATTCAAGCACCGTCACCTTCGATCCCAGTCGCCGCCAGACGCTGCCCAGTTCCAAGCCGATGTAGCCGCCACCAATCACAACCAGATGAGCCGGCACTTCAGCAAAGGCGAGGGCTTCTGTGCTTGTGCCGATCAAGTTTCCGTCGGCCTCAATTCCCGGTAGGACGACACTATGGCTGCCAACGGCCAGAATGATTCGCTGCGACTCAAGCAGCGTCTGAGCACCGTCAGCGGCCGTCACTCGAACCCGGCCAGATCCCGCCAGTCGGCCCCTGCCGACAATTCGCACAACCTTGTTCTTTGCCAGCAGCGACTCAATTCCCTTGGCCAGCGCACCGACAACATTTGTCTTGCGGCTCATCATCGTGGCCAGATCGAGCGACACGCTCCCAACACGGACACCATGCTGGGCCAGTTCGCCACAGGCCAATTCATACTTGTGGCTCGACTCGAGCAGGGCCTTGGAAGGAATGCAGCCCACGCGGAGACAGGTGCCGCCAAGTTGTCCCTCGCATTCCACAACAGCACTTGTCATACCCACTTGTGCAGCGCGGATGGCTGCAACATACCCAGCCGGTCCGCCACCGATGATGACAACGTCGTACTCTGCCATATTTCTCTTGTTCCAATAGTCGAAGGGATTTCGAGCCCGCAAGCGAATCACTATCTTACTGCGACAATAGTGCTTTTTACACCTCGAGCATCAGTCGAGTGGGCTCTTCAATCGTATCTTTGATCCGCTTGAGGAATGTCACTGCTTCGCGGCCGTCGACGAGCCGATGGTCGTATGTCAAAGCCAGGTACATCATTGGCCGAATCACGACTTGGCCATTCACGGCCATTGGACGATCCTGAATCGCATGCAGTCCCAGAATGCCACTCTGTGGTGGATTGATGATCGGCGTGCTCATCATCGAACCATAAATGCCGCCGTTTGAAATCGTGAATGTGCCCCCTTGGAGTTCCTCGAGCTTGAGCTTGTTGTCCGCTGCACGCCTGGCAAAGTCGGATATGCCCAGCTCAATCTGGGCAAAGGAAAGCGATTCGGCGCTGCGCAGAATAGGCACAACAAGCCCTTTGCCACCGCCGACAGCGATGCCAATATCGCAGTAGTCGCGGTAGACAATGTGCGGATCACGAAACTCAGCATTGACCTGCGGGACGGCCCGGATCGCCTCGACTGCCGCTCGCACAAAGAATGACATGAATCCCAGTTTGACGCCGTAACGCTCCTGGAAAACATCCTTAAACTTCTGCCTCAGCCCCATCACCGCAGTCATGTCGACCTCGTTGAAGGTCGTAAGAAGAGCCGCTTGCTGCTGCGCTTCGACCAACCGCTCGGCAATCCTCCGTCGCATCGGACTGATCAGCACATAGCGTTCTTCGCGGGCAGTACGGGCCAGCGCAGCCCCACTGCCGCTGGATGCTAAGGCCGTTTTGGCTGCAGCCTGCGTCACTGGTGCAACCACAGGCTTTGCCAGAGAAGTTGCTGCCGGAGCAGTTACAGCCTGGATTGCATCGGACTTTGTCACCCTGCCTCCGGGGCCAGTGCCTAACACTGTGGCTGCTGCCACCCCTGCCTCGCCCAGCACTCTCGCTGCGGCCGGCATCACACGCACCTGCATAGCTGGGCCTTCTGGTGCCGGCATCTGCACCGAACCGATGTCGGTGCGGCCCTCCTTTCGGCGGACATCAACAACTCCCACGCCAACATTCGCCACTGCCTGAGCAGGAGGGCTCACCAATGGTACCTGCGCAACGGCCGCGTTAACGGCCTCCATGTAGCCAATCACCTCACCCACGAGAGCCTTCTCGCCGGCCCCTTTGAGTATCTTTGAGAGTGTGCCGGAAATAGGCGAGGGCAGTTCGACGGTCGCCTTGTCACTTTCGATTTCGACAATCGAATCATCGATGGCAACGGCGTCTCCCTCCTGCTTCTTCCAAACGCCAATCTGAACCTCGGTGATCGATTCACCAACTTCTGGGACTTTTAATTCTATTGCCATTGGATATTTGCTGGGGCCGCTATCGGCTGGTTTGGGATATTACAAAAAAATGTTTCGGGGGATGAGAGCCAGATGCCTGCATCAGCTTTGAAAGGCCGCGGAGAGCAATTCATTCTGCTCCATATCATGACTCTTTTTCGAGCCCGTGGCAGGGCTGGCAGCACTTTGCCGACAGACGCCTGAAAATGGAAAGCGATCGAGCAGTTTGTCGCCGAAGTGAATCCGGAAAAATCGCCAGGCGCCCATGTTCTCTGGCTCCTCCTGCACCCAAACGGCCGGCGTTCCGACTGCGTAGTCGGCCAGCGCCTTTTCCAACGCCCGCTTGGGCAACGGATAGAGTTGCTCAACCCGCACAATGGCCACATCGCGACGGCCATTCTCTTGGCGGCGTTTTTCGAGTTCGTAGGCTACTTTGCCGGAGCAGAGGAGAATTCGACGAATCTCCCGTGGCAAAGCCGCCGACGCATCGGGAATCACTCGCTGAAAAGAACCGTGCACCAGATCGTCCATGGTCGACACGCAACTAGGACTGCGCAACAAACTCTTGGGAGTCATCACAACAAGCGGTTTGCGCCAGACACGCAACACCTGCCGCCTGAGACAGTGAAACATCTGCGCTGGCGTGGTGGGCTGGACGACTTGGATATTGTCTTTGGCGCCCAGCGACAAAAATCGCTCGAGCCTGGCGCTTGAATGCTCCGGTCCCATCCCCTCAAAACCGTGCGGCAAAAGCATGACGATTCCAGAAAGTCGGTTCCACTTATCCTCGGCACTGACGATGAATTGATCAATCACTACCTGCGCTGCGTTGACGAAATCTCCAAACTGTGCTTCCCAGACAACCAGCCCATCGGGGCAGTCGAGACTGTAGCCATACTCGAAACCAAGTACGCCTGCCTCAGAAAGCGGGCTATTGTAAATCTCAACAGGAGCCTGATCAGATGCCAAGTGTTCGAGGGCGCAGTAGGTGTCGTCTGTGACTGCGTCGTGAATCACCGCATGGCGATGGCTGAATGTGCCACGCTGACTGTCCTGACCAGAGATGCGGATTCGCAGGCCCTGCACCGCCAAGCTGGCCAGTGCCAGGGCCTCGCCAGCCGACCAGTCGATCGGCTGGGCCCCGGCCGCCATCTGCAGCCGATGCTCCAAAAACCTTTGAATCTTGGCGTGCGGCTGGAAACCATCCGGCAGAGAAACAAGTTGCTTGAGCAAGTGCTCCAGCACCTCCCTGCGAACGCCCGTGTCCACATCAGCCGCCTCGCGTTCACGACCTCCGATGTAGAACGACCAGACACCGGCCAAGTCACCTTTATGGACATAGTCTTCGCTCTTGGCGACGGAGAGCTCCGCGTCGAGTTTGGTTCGATGCTCGTCGGCAATCTGCGCTGCCTCCTCGCGAGTCACATCGCCAAGCTTCAGCAGTTTTTCCAAATAGCTTTCGTGCACACTCGGCCGTCGCTCGATAACGCGATAGAGCGCTGGCTGCGTAAAAGCCGGCTCGTCAGCCTCGTTGTGGCCGCGACGGCGAAAGCAATACATATCGATGACAACATCTCGCTGAAATTCACGGCGAAAGTCCATCGCTAGATTGACAACTTGAGCGACTGCTTCGGGGTCCTCGCCGTTGACATGAAAAATGGGTATCTGCAGCATTTTTGCCACATCGGTCGCATACATGCAGGAGCGAGCCTCCCGCGGCCCGGTCGTGAATCCAATCTGGTTGTTGACAATCACATGCAGCGTTCCGCCGACTCGATAGGCTTCCAATTCGCTCAAGTTGAGCGTCTCTTGAATGATGCCTTCGCCGGCAAATGCCGCATCGCCGTGAATCAAAATCACCATGCCGTTTTGCCGCATCGGATCGGCATTGCGATCCTGACGGGCCCGCATTCGCCCAATGGCAACAGGATTGACAAACTCAAGGTGGCTGGGATTAAAGCAGAGCGTCAGATGGACATTTCTGCCGTTGGCCGCCCGGTAGTCGGTGGAGTGGCCAAGATGATACTTGACATCCCCACGGCCGACGTGCAGTTCTGGATCGAGATCGGCAAACTCCCGAAAAATCCGCTTCGGGCTTTTGCCCATGATATTAGCCAGCACATTCAGCCGACCGCGATGCGCCATCCCCATGACAATGTCGCTAATTTCCTGCGATGCGCTGCGTTCGATCGCCATCTCTAAGAGCGGAATGAGACTCTCCGAGCCTTCCAGAGAGAAGCTTTTCGCGCCCAGAAATCGCTTTTGAATGAACTCCTCGAAGACTGCCGCTGTCGTCATCTGGCGATAGATTCTCAATTGCTGGCGGCGGTCGAGTTGAATCCTGTTTTCACAGCCTTCCATTCGCACCTGCAGCCACTGCCGCACCCGCAGGTCGTCCATGTGCATGAACTGCACGCCAATCGCACGGCAATAGGTGTTGCGCAGTCTCTTGATAATCTGCCGCAGCGACATCGACTGCGGGCCTTCGATCGTGTCGGTCGAAAAACTCCGGTCCATATCCTCTTCGGTGAGGTGATAAAATTGTGGGTCGAGTTCTGGCAAGCCAGGCCGTGGCCGACCCAGCGGATCGATCTCAGCCATCAAGTGGCCGCGCACGCGGTAGGCTCTGACGAGTTGGTCGACGCGGTCCTGCAGGAATGCCACCCGCTCCTCGCCTTTTGTTCCGGTGGCCACCGACGGCAGAGGCAGCGGCATGGCCTCACCGGCGGGAGCATTGGCCAGGTGGACATGGCCATTGGAAATGGCGACAGCGTGGCCCGTGGCAATGCCGTCCGGCATCACCATCCGATTGTGGGACGGCAATTCGGCATGGACGGCAGCGGCCTGAGTGACCCCATTGGCCGTCACATGAGCACCATGCTCGACGCCAGCGGCTAAAAAGCCCACGGGCGATTCTTGGAACTGCGAACCGGTGGCAGGAGTCGCAGGCAGCGGCAATCCCAAGGCCCCAAAATACTCACGCCAATCCGGCGACAAACTCGCTGGATCGAGTTGGTATTGCTCAAAAAGTTCTTCTAGAAATGCGAGGCTAGCCGTGCCTGCCGAATCAATGCTTTCGATGGTGCTCACTGTTTTGTTCCAGATCACTCGTTATTCTCGATCGCTCGCCGGAATCCTCCGGGAACTTTTTTTTAGCCCGACTGCTGCTGGTTGCTCACATCGCCAAAAGCAATCGACCGGGACTTTCCAAATAGCCAATCACTTCATTTAAAAACCTGGCCGCCAGAGCGCCATCGACCAATCGATGGTCATACGAAAGCGAGAGGGGCATCATTAACCGCGGTTCAATCCGGTCCTCAAACACAACCGGCATCTTGCGAGAGCGGCCAACCAGCAGGATTGCCACCTCGGGCCAATTGATGATAGGCGTTGAGTACTGCCCTCCAATCGCTCCCAAATTACTGATCGTGAATGTGCCGCCACGCAGGTCATCGAGGCCATACTGAGCATGCTTTGCTTTTTCGGCCGTCTCGGCAATTCCCTGGGCAATCTGCGGAATCGAAAGCTGGTCGCAGTTTCGTAAAACTGGCACGACCAGACCGCGAGGAGTGTCAACGGCTAGCCCTATGTTGACATAATTCTTGTACAGCACCTCGCCCTTCTCCGTATCGATTGAGGCATTGACTGCCGGGTGCAGCCGCAACGACAGGCTGACTGCCTTGATCACAAAGGCTAGCGCCGTGAGCTTGACTCCAGCCTTGGCATGTTCTCCGGCACTTGCCTTGCGCAGTCGTTCAAGCTCTGTGACATCTGCGTCGTCAAAGTTTGTCAGATGTGGGATCGTCGAAACGCTGCGGACCATATTGGTGGCGATCGTCTTGCGCATTCGTGACATCTGTTCGCGGCGCACCGGCCCCCAGTCGTCCTGCTCGACGGCAGGTGATCCATCCGTTCGCCCCCGCGAAGCACTCTGGACACTGGCTTGTCGCACGGCGGCAACCACGTCCTCGCGAACGATTCGCCCTGCGGAACCAGTGCCCGCAACGCGTGCTAAATCGACACCCAACTCCCGGGCCAGTCTGCGAACGGCAGGACCGGCTGGTTCGATGGTTCCTGCTGGCCGCTCTGCGAGAGGCGCTACAGACCGGGCCTCTTGAGCCGTTCCATTGGCTGCCTCTCGGGGAGCGACGACAGGCGAAGCGGCCGGCCTTGGCTCGGCTACACGCTTTGCTGCTGGAGCCATCGCGGGCTGGGTACTGGCTTTGGCGGTAGCCGCATGTGGAACCGAAGGTGGAACGAGAGGCGCTGTCGCTATCGCAGCGACCAATTGAGCGTTCACAGGCTTGGCGGCAGTCGCTGCCAGAGGCTTGGCCGGAGCTTCGGCTGTCGCTGCTTCCAGCATAATCAGCGGCTGGCCCACTTTGACGGTGTCTCCTTTTTGAACGAGCACGCCGGCCACGCGGCCGCCGGAAGGACAGGGAACCTCGATCACCGCCTTATCTGTCTCCACTTCCAAGACAGCCTGCCCAGGCTTCAGAATATCGCCTGCGGCAACAAAAACGGTCACGATGTCGCCAGAGGCAATATTTTCGCCCAAGTCGGGCAGCTTGAATTCTGTGGCCATAGAAAAATGTTTCCGTTATCAAAGGCGATGAAAGAAAAGAATCGAAAAAGATCACTCACAAACAGGTTGATTCTAGGAGGTTGCCCGCAGTCTTTGGGTATTGTGGTTCACGCTGAAGCAGCATCCATCTTTTCGGGATCGATGCCCAGCTGACGAATGGCCTCGGCCACGACCTGCGTGCTGATCGCTCCGACTGCCGCCAGCCGAGAGAGCGCTCCGATCGCGATGCATTCGGCATCGACTTCGAAGTGCCGTCGCAGTGGACCACGCGTGTCGCTGCGACCGAATCCGTCCGTGCCAAGTACAAAAAGCCCCCCGGGAACCCACGGGTCAAGCTGCTCCGGAACCCCTCGCACATGGTCACTAGCCGCCACAAAAACGCGATGAACGCCTTCGGTTGCCCCATCTTCAAGCGTGGTTTCCAAATAGCTTTTTCGCGGCGCAGCCTGCGGATGAAGCATGTTCCAGCGACGGCATTCCTGCGCTTCACGCCGCAGTTCCTTCCAACTCGTAACGCTCCAAACCGTGCTCGCCACGCCCCAGTGAAGAGCCAGCAAGTCGGCCGCCCGCAAGACCTCGCGAAGGATCGCACCCGAGCCGAGCAGATTCACTGCCACGCTCGCTGCCGCCGACTTCTTAACGGCAGCCGCCTTGACGGGCGCGGCTTTGGCTGCGGCCGTTTTCTCAGACGGCGATGTGGCGGCGAGTGCCCTAGGAACAGCAGGCACATCGCGGAGCCTGTACATCCCCTTGAGAATGCCCGCAGCGCAACCCGCTGGCATCGACGGCATTTCGTAGTTTTCGTTGTAGACTGTGAGGTAGTAGATCCAGTCTTCCCCCTTGGCAAACATCCGATCCATGCCGTCGAGCATGATCACCGTTGCCTCGTAGATGAAGGCTGGGTCGTAGGCTTTTACAGTCGGATAGGCCATCGCGAAAAGCTGGCTGTTGCCGTCTTGATGCTGTAGCCCTTCGCCGGCGAGGGTTGTGCGTCCTGCCGTACCGCCGAGCAAAAACCCACGGGCTCTACAATCCATTGCCGCCCAGATCTCGTCGCCGATCCGCTGGAAGCCAAACATCGAGTAGTAAATAAACATCGGAATCATCGGGACGCCGTGGCTGGAATAGGCCGTGCCGGCGGCAATAAAACTGGAAATGCTTCCGGCCTCGGTAATGCCCTCTTCGAGAATCTGGCCGTCCTTCGCCTCGCGATAATGGAGCAACTGATCGGAATCGACCGGCTCGTAGAGCTGCCCTGAATGGGCATAGATACCGCACTGCTTGAAGAGCGGATCCATGCCGAACGTCCGTGACTCATCCGGCACGATCGGCACAATGTATTTGCCGATCGCTTTGTCCTTGAGCAGCGATGCCATCAGCGTGACCACGCCGGTGGTCGTGGAGACCTCGCGACCAACGCTTTTTTCAATGAAGCCTTCGTAGTCGGCCAGCGACGGCGTCTTTAAGAGCGGTGGATTTTTGGGCCGGCTTGGCACGGCGCCGCCGAGAGCAGCGCGCCGCTCTTGCAAATAGCGAATCTCAGGCGAATCATCAGCCGGCCGATAAAACGGCGCCTTCGCCACTTCGTCGTCGGAAATCGGAATCCCGAACCGCGAGCGGAAGGCGCGGAGTTCTTCCTCGTTGAGTTTTTTCTGCTGGTGAGTGACATTGCGGCCTTCGCCCACTTCCCCCAGGCCGTAGCCCTTGATCGTCTTGGCGAGCACCACCGTCGGCTTGCCGTGGCACTTCATCGCTGCATCGTAGGCAGCATAGACTTTTTCCGGATCGTGGCCGCCGCGACGGAGTTTTTTGAGTTTTTCATCGGAAAGGTGCGAGACCATTTCGGCCAGCTCCGGGTCGGCAGAGAAAAAGTGCTCGCGAATGTAGCTGCCGGGCATGACGACATATTTCTGAAATTGTCCGTCGACGACCTCGTTCATGCGTTTGACGAGCAGGCCTTTTTCGTCTTTGTCGAGCAGCGGATCCCACTCCTCGCCCCAAATCACCTTGATTACATTCCAGCCCGCACCGCGAAATACACCCTCGAGTTCCTGAATGATCTTGCTGTTGCCTCGCACCGGTCCGTCGAGACGCTGCAGGTTGCAGTTGATGACAAAAATCAAGTTGTCGAGTTTTTCCCGAGCTGCCAGCGAAATCGCTCCGAGGGTTTCTGGCTCGTCGCATTCACCGTCGCCGATAAAGCACCACACATGCTGCTGGCTGGTGTCTTTGATGCCTCGATCTTGCAGGTATTTATTGAACCTCGCCTGATAGATGGCCATGAGTGGACCCAAGCCCATTGAGACGGTGGGGAATTCCCAGAAGTCGGGCATCAGCCATGGATGGGGATAACTGGAGAGCCCGCCCCCTTCGGCTAATTCGCGGCGGAAGTTTTCCAACTGCTTTTCGGTGAGTCGACCTTCGAGGAAGGCCCGCGAGTAGATTCCCGGCGAAGAGTGGCCCTGAAAATAGACCTGATCGCCACTGAAATCATCCCCCCGACCGCGGATGAAATGATTCATCGCCACTTCAATCAGCGTTGCCGCCGAAGCGTAGGTCGAGATGTGACCACCGATGCTCTTGTCTTCGCGATTGGCTCGGACGACCATTGCCATGGCATTCCAGCGGATGATGCTTTTAATTCGCCGTTCAATTTCACGATTGCCGGGAAACGCCGATTGTTTGTCGGCGGGAATCGTGTTGATGTAGGGCGTTGTTGTGGAAAACGGGATCGGCACACCGAGGCGGTAGGCCTCCTGTTCGATCACCTGCAACAGATAGCCTGCTCGATCGCCCCCGCGACTCTTGACGACATACCGCAAAGAGTCGAGCCATTCGCGAGTTTCGGCTGGATCGGCATCAACCATGGCCGTGCCATCCAAGGATTGCGGTTGGCCACTGGTGCTGTCTGTCATTTGGGCAATCGTCATCGGCGCATGGGCACCTAACGGCAGGCGGGCTGCCTCGCCATTCCCGATTGGACAGGTCTCACTCTGATCGACAGGCGGGTGATGCGGGGACACATCGTCGACAAGATCGCCGGCGATCGGGTCTGTGTTGGGACTGGTCATGGTGGGCTCCGGAAAGGTGGGCAATCTTTTCCTATTATTCAGACCATTCCCGCAGGCGTAAAGACCGAATCGCAGGGTACGGCGAATGCACGCTGGCCGGGATCTTAGGGCCGGTTGGTCTCCTGGGAGACGGCTTCACTTCGCGGACGGTAGATTTCCGTAGCCAGACCAAAATAATTTTCCGCCGAGAACGCCAGGGTTTCTCCCAGTGTCGGGTGGGGATGAATCGTTTCAGCGAGATCGCGGGCCGAGCATCCCATTTCGATTGCCAACACGCCCTCCGCCACCAATTCGCCGGCCCCTGCCCCCACCATACCCACTCCCAGAACGGCATCTGTGTCGGGATCGACAAGGATTTTTGTCATTCCTTCCGTGCGGCCCAGAGCCTGCGCTCGGCCGCTTGCCGCCCAAGGATAACGACTGATCTCCACAACCCGTCCAGTGGCCAGAGCCTCTTGCTCGGTGAGTCCGGCCCAGGCAATTTCTGGGTCGGTAAAAACGACGGCCGGAATTGCCCGAGGTGCAAACAGAGCTGGTTCACCATGCAACACCTCAACCGCCACTTTGCCTTGATGGCTGGCGCGGTGGGCCAGCATCGGTTCGCCGCAGACATCGCCAATCGCCAAAATCCTGGGGTCGGATGTGCGTTGCTGAGCGTCCACTGCGACGAAACCTTTTGGACACATTGTGACGGCCGTATTTTCTAAACCGATTCCATCTGAATTAGGACGCCGCCCTACGGCCACGAGCACGCGAGAAAAGTCTTGCGTGTGCGGCCCTTCAGGCCCTTCAAAGGAAACACGGATCGACTCGCCGCAATCTTCGAGCTTGACAACTTTTGTGCGCAAGTGAATTTTTTCAAACAGTTTTTCTAACCGCTGTGCCAGTGGTTTGACCAGATCCCGATCGGCACCTGGCAGGAGCGTGTCGGTGAGTTCAACGACAGCCACTCGCGAGCCAAGTTCTGCGTAGACCGTGCCCATTTCCAAACCGATGTAGCCACCTCCAATGACCAGCAGCGTCTCTGGGATGTCGATCATTTCCAACGCCCGAGTTGAATCCATGATCCGCGGTGTGGGCAGATCGAAGGCAGGAATCCGTGCTGGCCGCGAGCCGCTGGCGAGGATGCAGTGGTCAAATGTCAGCGTCTGACTGGCGGCTCCCGGCTCAGTTGCCGCAATCTCAAGCGTGGCAGAATTTGTGAATCGGGCATTGCCCTGACAGACCGTAACATTGCGCCGGCGAGCCAGTTGGGCCAAGCCCCCTGTCAGCGTGGAAATCACTTTTTCCTTGCGGGCCCGCAGGGCGTCGACATTGATAGAGGGTTTTTCAAAGTGAATGCCCCAGGCCTCCATTTCTCGCGATTCTGCCAGCACGCGGCCGACGTGCAAAAGGGCTTTCGACGGGATGCAGCCGCGGAGCAGGCAGGTGCCGCCGAGACGCTGATCGCGTTCAACCAGCACCACCTCCATGCCAAGATCGGCGGCTAAAAATGCCGCCGCGTAGCCCCCGGGACCGCCACCCAGGACGACCAAGGGAACATGCCAGGGATTGTTGGGAAAAGTGGACATGAAAGGACTCCTCTGAAATTGTGTGTTTGTGATCGCCCAGCACGGCCTCGCATAGCCGATGCGAAATTCGCTCCTAGGATCTCTCAACTGTAGGCACGTGTTGTAGTTTCGAATGAGGATTTGTTCAAGAAACACTCGCTCTTTGCCAAGCATCGGCCCCTATTCATGAACAAGCTGAACTCCACCGCATGATGATCGCCGTGTCATTTTTAAAGCAGCGTTCCGCTGGGAGGAGAATCTGCTTAGACTGGGATTCTCGCGAGAGTGGCGGAATTGGCAGACGCGCTGGACTTAGGATCCAGTGCCGCAAGGCGTGCGGGTTCAACTCCCGCCTCTCGCATCGCTGTGGGGAATTCCCTGAGAAGCCTCCGCACACACTCCAGCGGCGGCGGGAGCGTGTGCCGGGCTCTCTGGCCATCGTTAACGGAGGGGATTGCCGTTTTTGGCCTTGTCCCGAGAATTGAGCAGCCGAGGTTCTTTGACGACTGACTTTTGCTCCGATGTTGCTCCGCGCACCTCTTCCACTCCACCAATCGGCTGTCCATACGAAACCGTTCGCACATCTTGTCGCACATCTTGCGCAAGTGCCTGCCGACGGGACATCTGTTGTTGAGCGGCTCGCTGCTGCAGCACCACCAGCAATTCCTTTCGTTTTCGGCCACTCTCTGCTTCGTCAAAGAGGTTGTCGTCGTCGGTTTTAGCTGGCTTCGGTTCGGCTGGCTTTAGCTGTTCGGGGCTCGGCTCGGCTGGCTTTAGCTGTTCGGGGCTCGGCTCGGCTGGCTTCGGCTGTTCGGGGCTCGGCTGTTGGAATTGAGGTTCCTGAATTTTGCTCTTGGCTGCGCCGGGCACACGAGGTGCTTGCTCCGTCGGCGGTGCCGGAGCCTGCTGCTCATGTTGGCTTGTTTCCAGCAGGCTTTCAGGTTCAGGTGGCTGCAGTGACTCCTCGTCAATATCGGGGACTGTAGACTTGGGCGGCGAGACTGGCGTGGCAGCCTCATAGCTCACCGTTTGAACGCCAGTCTGTCCAGGCCAGACCCGCCACTTGGTGCTGTAAAAGCCGTAGGAATCTGGCCGAACCGGGCAATGGGCCGGGCAACCGCCACTCGAGCACTTTCCATTGCAGCGATCCGCAGCCCAAGCAGGTGCGTTGAGCAGCGGAAATACTAAGGCCAAGAGCAGCCCCCCGCCGCCGTATCGAAGCCGCTTGTTCAGCCGGCAAAACGCCCGAGAACCAGCAGCAAATTTCTCTCGGACATTGATCATCGATACCTCCTCAAACGGTTTTCGTGGCACAATCGACTCAATCGGTAAAGTTCAGCTAGATTAAGATCGGTCTTGACAAGCCGTAGGCTTGAGTGAGAAGTAATTGCATATCTCGAACAAAATTTTCTGGACGATAAGATTTTAAAATAGCCGCTCTAGGCAAAGCTGGTTGCCTAAAAACGACTGGCTGGGCGTTTGTTTGAGGAGCCAATCTCTAACGACGGTGTAAACCGTGCAGAGTTTTACAACACTGTTTTCGCAAACTTTGGCTTCATCAATCGACTCCCATATTACGGCGATCCATTGCAACTTTCTGGTGGGGCCTTTAAGACAATACACCGACCGGTTCCTCAAGAGGATTTCTGACTGTGAAACGCATCAATCTGCCACTGATCGGCATGCTCGTAGCCATAACGGCAAGTCTGGCCTTAGGGGGATTTTTTCTGCAGCGGTATCAGGTGCGGAGAAATGCTGGCAACCTGATCTCGCTTGCACGCCTGCGACTTTCCGAAGGAAAGACAACTGAAGCAATCAGCCTCTATGGTCGCTACGTCGGATTTCGACCCAACGACAACGCCGCCTATTCCGAATATGCGCAAGCTGTTCTTGGTCGCGCCCAAACCCAGAGTGCCACCCGCAACGATGTGGCGAGAGCCCACGCTACACTCGAAACAGCCGTCCGCAAAAACCCTGATGACGATGCCCTGCGAGGAAAACTTGCCCAGTTTGAACTTCAAGTCGGCCTCTTCACAGATTCTCGCGACCACTTAAAGCTTTTGCATACGAAAGTTCTGGCCGCTCAATCCAGCCAGCCAGTCGATACTGCCACAAATCCGACTGACGCTTCTACAGACACCACGAGCAAAATACAGCCCCTCGATCGCAATGCCATCGATGTCATGCTGGCCCGGTCTTTTCTAGGCACCGAGAATTTCGATGAGGCCGCCAGTGTGGCCAGCGAACTGATCGGATTCGATCTTCAGACAAAGGCATTTGACCCGCAAAACAAACCTGCCAAGAGCCCAAGTGATGCCTACATCATTCTGGCAATGATCTTGGAGGATCGGCTCAAGGATTCCGCAAGCGCCGATCGCGTGCTGGACGAATTGACGCGCGTAAATGCTGAAGATCCCCAGACATGGCTTGCTCTGGCCAGAAGAAATGCCCAACGCGGCGACTTAAAACTTGCTGACGAGAATGTCATCCGAGCGATGGAACTGGCCCCTGATAAAGCCGACTCCCTGCTGCTTCGTTTCGACATCGCCCGCCTCAATAAAGACCTTGAATTGGCTGAAACCACACTCGACAAAGGACTTGAGCTTTTTCCCGATGACGAACGAATGTATCGCAGTCGGGCGCTGCTCGCCGTCCAACAGCAGCAGCCGGAAAAATCTCTCGCCGTGCTGCGAGCAGGACTTGATAAGTTACCCGGACGCCCCTCGCTCTTATTGTTGCTTGCCGATGCCTACCTGCAGCAAAATAACGCGACTGAAGTCCAGCAAATCATCCAGCAACTCAAGGATGTGGTCGGTGAGTCGAATCCCGCGGTGGGCTTGCTCGAAGCTCGCCTGCTGATGCTCCAGAGGAATTGGTTAAAGGCCAAAGACAGACTCACTCTCGTTCGTCCGCTGGCTATCGGTTCCGACGACATGACCCGACAGATTGACCTCTGTCTTGGACAATGCTTTGAACAGCTTGGCCAATTTGATGAACAACTTGTTGCCAATCGGCGAGTTCTCATGGATGACCCTACATCCCTCGCAGCTCGCGTTGGCGCTGCAGCCGCATTAATTGCCGCCGGAAAACCGGACGATGCCCTAGCGGAATTTGAGACCGTTGCGGCGGCACTCCCAGTGGAGCGATTGGCGGCCATTCCACAAATTTGGAATCCTCTTTTACAACTGCGAGTTGCGGCTCAGATGAAGCTCCCTGCGAAATTGCGCGATTGGAGCCGGATCGATAGCCTTATCGATTTGTTGCAACAATCAAAGGACATTTCCGACACGCAACTGGCTTTGCTTCGCGCTGATCTATTGGCTCGCAAAGGAGAACCGGATGTGGCGAATGATTTTCTCTCCAAGCAGGCAAAGAACAATCCGCTTGATTCCCAACTTCGGGCGGCGATTGCTCTGCTGACGCTGAGAGAAAAGGGTGTCGCCGAGGCGCGAGCGGTGATCGATGCCTTGCCGAAAGAACTTGCTGGCAAGCCTGATATTCTGATGATCAAGGCCCAAATTGCCGCTCGCCAGCCCGCAGAACTGGCAGCCAAAGAGCTGTTGGAGGTCGAGAAACAAGCTGAATTGCTTTCCGACGACGAATCCCTGCAACTAAAATCAACACTGGCTTCGATCCAACTGAGCATCGGCAATCGCGCTGAAGCGGAAAAACTCTGGAGAGCGATTCTGGAAAAAAAGCCTGATGAACTTCGTGTACATGTCGCTTTATTTGAACTCGCCCGCGATGAAGGAAATTTAGAAAAGGCCCGCAAGGAAGCGGCCGAGATCATTTCGCTGGCTGGGGAGATAAGTGCACAGGCCCGATTCACGCAGGCCAGCCTTCTCGTTTTGGGCGTGCGGCTCTCACTGCAAAAGAAGAGCGACCAAGACCAAGCAACGCCAGATGTAAGCGATGATGATATCCGCGTTTTCCGTGAAGTCCGCAACCTGCTTATTGAAGCTGAAAATGATCGTCCCAATTGGGTTCCGATCCAGCAACTGTTTGCCGAAGTTGACGGACTGATGGGAGATACGCCAGCCGCCATTGAGCATTTAAAACGCGCGTTACGTTTTGGGCCTGGGAATCCAGTCATCATTCGACAACTTGTGTCATTGCTTTACGCCTCAAATAGAATCGGTGAAACCCAAGAAGTGTTATCGCTCCTCGGCCCCGAAGGCATTGAGGGTTTTGATCACATTTCAGCTGAAATCGAGATGCGCGCTGGAAAATACGACGCGGCCGTAGCCCTTGCCGAACGCAGTGTGTCGAGTGACTCACAAAATGCGGGCGACCTTATGTGGCTTGGCCAATTGCTGAGCCTCTCCAACAAGTTTGACAAAGCGACTACTATCCTTGAACGCGTTGTCGAGGTTGCGCCGGAACAACCAGAATCCTGGCTCTGCCTTTTTTCTCATCAGCTTAAAGCTGGCCATCGCAAAGCCGCAGAGCGGGTGCTTGAGCGAGCAGCTGAAAGACTCCCTGAGCCCAAACGACAACTAGCCGTGGGCCAGGGCAGTGAGATGCTTGGAAAATTTGAAGAAGCCGAAAAAAACTTTCTCGCAGCTTGCCAGATTGCCCCCGATGACATGATGGCGGCCCGGGGTCTGGCTACTTTTTTGGTGCGTCGCGGCCGGCTCAATCCTGCCCGCGCCGAACTTGAAAGAATTATTGATTTTAAGAGCAACAAACCGGAATTCGTCGAGTCTCAGATCTGGGCTCGCCGCTCATTGGCAGAATTAATGGCCAAAAATGAGGGTTACGATTCACTGGAGAAGGCGCTCTTGATCGTGGATCTGAATGTTGCTCGCGATGGCCGCCTGCCTGCCGAGGATGTCAGCTTAAAAATTTCGCTGCTTGTCGATCGACCTGAGCCAGAGAGTTGGCGGAAGGCCGTGGGATTGCTGGAGTTGTTGGCCGCTTCACAGTCCCTCTCCACCGATCAGCAAGTGCAACTGGCACAGTTGCGCGATAAAATTGGTCGCTGGGAGGAGTGCCGCGAGGGGCTCATATCGCTTGTCGTCTCACCGGCTGCAACCCTTGGAGTACAGGCGATACTGATCGAAAAACTGATCGATCACAATGAGCTTAGTTCCGCTCAAACATGGCTGACCAAGCTTCGCACCGCCGCGCCCAATACCCAAGTCGTGCTGGCGCTCGAGTCGCGATTGGCAATTGCCGAGAACAATCGCCCCGTGGCCGTAGCCGCTGCAAAAAAACTGATGCCTGTCGGCGCAGTTCCAGCAGAGCAGGCTGGTCAACTCCCGATTGTTGCCAAACTGATGGAGGATCTCGGCTTTGCCAAAGCAGCAGACAAACTACTGCTGGAATTTGCTGCCTTGTCAGCCAACGGCCTAATCGTCAGAGCTGAATTTCTCGGCAGACAGAAACGCCTCGATGAGGCTCTGGAGTTACTCGATCAATCAAGGGATAAAATGTCTTTGGAACGACTTTTACAGACCGCCATTACAGTCGTTCGATCGCAGGGGACGGCTCTGGCGTCAGTGGCTGCTGATCGTATCGAACCCTGGTTTACAAAGGCTCGGCGGGAGGATCCGGATTCAGTCGGTATTTCGCTCCTGCTGGCAGAACTGCGGACAATACAGGGGCGTCCCTCGGAGGTTGAGGCGATTTATCGAGAATGCTTGAACCGCAAAGATCTGTCGCCCGGCCAAGCAGCTATTATCACAAACAATCTGGCCTTCCATCTGACCCGTTCAGAAACGCTGCCTGAAGCGCAAAAACTAATCGCCGCTGCGATTCGAGAATTGGGGCCGCACCCAGATCTGCTCGATACCCGGGGTATGATTTATCTCATGTCAGGAGACAGCGATCACGCAGTCGAAGACCTGCAAGAGGCTGTTTTGTCTCCCACACCGCTTAAGTTTTTGCATCTAGCCACTGCCCAGATGGAGGCCAACCAGACCGATGCGGCAAAAAGTTCGCTTCTGCAAGCAAAAAAATTGGGCCTCGACTCCACCCAGCTTTCGACTGCCGACACAGTGCGCTTGGATCGCCTAGAGAAAGCCCTCGGCATTGGGACTGAAACCGTTACTCCGGATGCCTGAACGCGGGCTTCTCAGTGGCGTTGGACTGATTCAACCTCAAGTTTAAAACAAGGCTACAATCAGGGCCTGTTGCCTAAGGCCCGTGCCTTTGCCAGTGCATCTTCCGCCTCAGTAATGAGGCCACCACGCATGCAGGCAACGCTCAGAGCGGTGTAACTAAAGGGATCTGTGGGTTCGAGTTGGCAGACGGTACGAGCATGCCGTACGGCCTCAACGTGCCTCTCTAGCCTCGTGCACCACGCCGCCAAGCCCGAATAGGCCAGCGAAAAATCAGGATGATCTGCTACCACAAGCTCAAGGGCGGCAACGGCCTCACTCAGATTGCCCGCATTTTTTAAGCTTTCGGCTGATTCGTAGCGTTCTTCGCGAGTCTGCATAGTCGTTTTCCAATGTTCCGTACGAGTTGAGAAAAATCAGTTTCTATTCATTTTCAGGTTCTGGCTACCACGAGGGTCGCCCGTTTGGCACGAGGGTCGCCCGTTTGGCACGAGCGTCGCCCGTTTGGCACGAGCGTCGCCCGTTTGGAGAGGCTGGAAAGTCTAGGGGGATATAAACTTCTGTCTGAAACTGGCATTGAATCTTAGCACACATTCAACCGATAAACTCAAACCCAGCCGCCCGGTTTTAGGGCCGCTGCAAAGAGTGGCGAAAATTGCTGCCGCCGGCACCATCCTTCAAGTGCGGAAAGACGAACCGTGAGCATCCATTCGCTGGCCGCCGTAAGTCCCGACGCACGCCTGGGTGTCGGCGTAAAAATCGCTGCCTTTGCCACTGTGGAAGCGGATGTCGAGCTGGGGGATTTTTGTACGGTAGCCAGTGGTGCTGTCGTAAAATCTGGCGTTACAGCGGGCTGTCACAACGAGATTGGCGAACATGCCGTTATCGGCGGGGCGCCGCAGCACGTGGCTCGACCAGAGCAGATCGGGCGGGTTGTGATTGGCGATCACAATGTTTTTCGCGAGCATGTCACGATCCACCGCGCGCTCAAACCGGCCAATACAACGGTTGTTGGGGACAACAACTATGTTATGGCCAGCGGACACATTGGTCACGACGCACAGGTTGGAAACAACTGCATCTGTGCGAACGGCTCAATGCTTGGCGGCCATGTGACGGTTGAAGATCGGGCGTTTGTGTCGGGTGCTGTGGCCGTACATCAGTTTTGCCGAATCGGCAGACTCGCGATGGTTGGCGGTCATGCCCGCGTTGTCCAAGATGTTCCGCCCTACATGCTTGTCGATGGCCAGAGCGGCTGCATTGTCGGACTCAATATCGTTGGCCTCAAGCGAAGCGGCCATGCCGCAGCAGATATTGTCGATTTAAAATCTGCCTACCGCATCATCTATCGCAAAGGACTGCCGTGGAATGATGTGCTCAAAACACTTCAATCGGAGTTTACGAGTGCAGCAGTAGCGCATCTCTGTAGATTTCTCAGCGCAGGCACACGCGGCTTCTCGCAGGAACGACGGGCACCTCCAACTGCAACGCTACGACTGCGAATTCCCGACGAGGATGCTGCCACGTTCTTGCTGAGAGCCAAGGCAGGCTAAGACGCCACACAAGTGCGCAGACCATTAGGCTCCAGAACTATCCTCTGATGCCCCCGGTCCGTCGTCGAGTCCGTAGCTTTTTAATTTCCGACGCAGCACCGAGCGATCAATGCCGAGCAACTTTGCGGCGAGTGATTTATTGTTCATCGCCTCGACAAGCGTCCGCTCAAGGTGCAGTCGCTCCATATTTGCCAACGTCGGCCAAGGGGCTTTGAGTCTTGCTAAGCTGCCATCCGTCAATACATCCTGATTCACGGCCGTGGTTGTCGCTTGTTTTTCTGCGGCTGCTTCAGCAGAATTCTCACCGGACAAGCCTGCGGCCGACGGTCCATCAACTGACGATGGAACTGCTGTCATGGATGGCTTTTTTGACTCCACTCGGTAGACGCCAGGCAGTGATGTGGCCGAAACGACACCTCGAATTTCTGCCGATACCAGCTGCGGATGGCTTGTATGGCGGCCACGGTCATCCTGTGGAGCCAGGTTATCCACAGAACTGCCGCCTCCGAAAGTCATCAGGCCGGTGATGGCTTCGGGGTCTATTTCGTCCCCTGAAGAAAACATGACGGCACGTTCTAAAACGTTTTCTAACTCTCGCACATTGCCTGGCCAGGCGTATTGCTGCAAGACATTCAGCGATTCCGGCGACAGCACACACGTCGGTATTTCATGCCGAGCGGCTAGTTCGGCTAAGTATCGTGATGCCAGAACGGGCACGTCCTCAGGGCGATCCTTCAGCGGAAGTGTATGGATGGCAACAACGTTAAGGCGATAAAAAAGGTCTTCACGAAACCGTCCTTCTTTTACTTCACGATAGAGATCGCGGTTGGTGGCTGCGACGACCCGCATATTGACGGGAATTTCTTGGTGGCTCCCCACCGGAACTACGGTTCGCTGTTGCAATACGCGCAAGAGTTTGGCCTGCAACTCCTGCTCCATTTCGCCAATTTCATCAAGGAAAATTGTGCCGCCTTCTGCGGCACGGAAGCAACCCAGTGTCGATGCCGATGCACCTGTAAAGGATCCCTTGACATGACCAAACATGTGGCTAGCAAAGAGGGTTCCTGTCGTCACAGCGCAATCCACCGGAATGAACGGCTTCGACTGGCGAATGCTATTGGCATGGATCGCACGGGCAATGAGATCTTTGCCTGTGCCGCTAGGCCCCATGATCAACACGCTCGACTGATGTGCAGCAACGAGTTTTATATCGCGACGAACCTGGTCTGACCACGCAGACACACCGGCAATCCGCTGGATCGCCGATTCGGCTCGTACATCTCTCGCTACGCTCAACACTGCCTCACACCCCAAAACGCTACACATGACTGGCAGCCACCGACGGTTGCCGGCGGGCTGGAAATCAATTGTCTTCTTCGACCGCTCGAAGCCAAGGCCTTCATAGCTACCCCTGGGTAGCCAAAAACGCTGGCTCAAACGATCCTCACGGCCACGAGGCCCGTGCCTTTAAAATCAGTTGTTCCGATTCTAGCGGTCTGGCAAAAAACTTTGCAGGGGGCCTATCGCCCGGCAGGGAAAGATGGGCAAAGATTACTGTGGCCGTGGGTGTCGCATTGTCCGCTCCCAATCCACAACTCCTGCCGATCCTAAAAGAACCACCGCGATGCAGATTCCAAAACAAACAACTGCTTCTGACACTTCCTTTTCTGTTCACCGCTCTTTGACCCTCTCTGCCCGTATCCAGCGGCAACGCTCCTGGCTCTTCCTTGCTGGATTCTTGATCCTTACCGGCTTGGGATGGACTGTCGTCGACCGACTGCTTATTGGCCGAAGCCCGATTGTTGTTGGCATTCTGCACTCACAAACAGGCCCGATGGCCGTCAGTGAAAAATCGATGATTGATGCCGAGGTGCTGGCCTTGGAGGAAATTAATGCGGGAGGCGGGTTGCTCGGCAGGCAAGTCAAGTGGGTGATTGCCGACGGCGCTTCGGACTGGCCCACTTTTACCAGACAGGCCGAGAAACTTATTCGTGATGATCGGGCCAACGTTCTCTTTGGTTGCTGGACAAGCGCCAGTCGCAAGAGTGTGCTGCCCGTTGTAGAAGCAGCAGATCATCTCCTTGTCTATCCCATGGCCTACGAAGGGCTCGAGCAATCGCCCAATATTATTTACACAGGGGCTTCGCCAAACCAACAAATCACGCCAGCAGTGCAATGGTGCTCCGACACCCTTTCAGCGCGGCGATTCTTTCTGGTCGGCTCCGACTACATCTGGCCGCATTGTGTCAATGCGATCGCCTCCGATCAGTTGGTGGGCCTGGGAGCCGAATGTGTCGGTGAAGTCTATGTCCCGTTCGGAAGCACCAGCGTCGACGATGCTGTTGCCGCAATCGTCGCCGCCAAACCTGATGTCGTGCTCAGCACAGTTGTCGGCGATTCGGCAATCGCCTTCTTCAGAAAACTCCGTCAGGCGGGCATCCGGCCAGAACAGACACCCGTCGTCTCCTTTTCACTCGCCGAAGATGAACTGCGCACGATGTCTCGCGACGATATGGTTGGCGACTATGCCGCCTGGAATTACTTCCAGAGCATCGATCGGCCGCAAAACCTTGCCTTCGTCCGTCGCTTTAAGGCTCGCTACGGCAACGATCGCACGACCTCGGATGTGATCGTTGCGGCCTACAACAGCGTGCAACTGTGGGCACAGGCAGTGCGGGAGGCTGGCACATCAGATGTCCGCCGCGTCCGTAGCGCCCTGCGCAACCAAAGTCTTGATGCCCCCGAAGGAATCATTGCCGTCGACCCAGAAACTCAGCACACCTGGCGGCCAGTCTTTATCGGACGCATTCGGTCGGACGGACAGTTTGACATTGTCTGGTCGAGTCGGACTGCGGTCCGACCTGTGCCGTTCCCAATTTCACGGTCTCAAAGTAGTTGGGAGCAGTTGGTGAAAGATTTTTATCAGGACTGGGGAAACAAGTGGGCTAACCCTAACAGCGGCACGGGGCAGAGCCGATCGGGGATTCCGGCTTCTGCAAACACCCCTTCTGGAAAACTCTCGCCAACGGCCCAAAGAAGGTCTGACAAATGACACACTCATTCGGCTTGCCCACTCACAGTGCCCTTGCTCTGCAGTCGACAGCAGCGCCACCTGCCTTGAATGATCCCTCCATGCCGCGTTCAATCGCCGGCCGATTGCTCTTCTGGTTTCTTGTCATTGCACTCATTCCCTGCGCCATCCTGACGGCAATCACCGCACGGATTGCCTCCACAGCTCTGGAAAATTCTGTCCGCAATAATTTGATTCAGATTGCCGCCGCTAAGGCCACTGAATTAGAGGCCTATGCGCAGGAGCGGTTGCGGGATGGCACTGCGCTTTCTCGTTCTCCAAGCGTGATCAATGCCATCACGGAATTGTCGGCCACTCTGGGGCAGTCCGGGGCATCTCTTCCCAATGCACCGCGAACAAGTTCTTTGAGTGAACCGCGTCCGATTGACACTTTTCTGTCCTATGCGGCCAAGGCATTTGGCTACAGCACTGTGCTCCTCATCGAAAACAGCGGTCGAGTTGTTTTTTCGTTGGACGAATCCATTCCCCTCGGTGCCTCGCTGCTTTCGGGAACCCTTGCCACATCGCAACTGGCGATCGGCTTTGACCGCTCACGCACGCTCCTGCAATCGGAGCTTTCGACTTTCCAGACCTACGGAAAGTCGGGGCAGCCACTGGCCTTTGTCACGATCCCGGTCTTTTTGAATGGAAAAGTAATTGGGGTTTTAGCCTTGGGATTGGGGCCCAAACGTATCTGGAAGGTGCTCTCTGATTTGAGCGGTTTGGGCGATACCGGGGAGATCATCACCGGTGAACGGATGGGCGACAATGTTCTGGTCACTGCCCCGCTACGCCACGCTCCTGATGCAGCGTTTCGCATGTTGATTCCGCTCGGTTCTGCCGTTGGATCAACTATCCAGAAAGCCGCCAGCGGCCAACGTGGCTACGGCACCGCAAGTGACTACCGCAACCAAGAGGTTGTAGTGGCTTGGTGTTATCTCCCTAGCTACCGTTGGGGCATGAATGTCAAACAGGATGCAACTGAGGCTTTTGCACTCGTACGATTCCAGCGAATGGCGATCATCGCCTTGTCGCTGGCGACCATTCTTGGAGTCACGCTCGCTGCACTGATTGTAGCCCGCACGATCAGCAATCCAATACGAACCGCCGTTGCAGTTGCGCGGCAGGTGGCTAGCGGCGACCTGCGTGCGAATGTTGGCATCACATCCGATGATGAAACCGGCGCATTGCTCACAGCCATCCAAACCATGACCAACGACTTACGAGGGCTGATCGGACGCATCCAGAAGTCATCGGTTGCGCTGATCTCAACTGCAACCGCCATTCAAGCCACAAGCAGCGAGCAGCAGCAGGTGATTGCCGACTACGGTGCCTCGACGAGTCAGGCTGTTGCGGCCGTCAAGCAGATTTCTGTTACCAGTCAGGAACTTGTTCGGACAATGACCGAGGTCAACGATATGGCAGCCCATACCGGCGCGATGGCTGCCGAGGGACGAGGCAACCTTTCCGGAATGGACGGCACAATGCGGCAGTTGGCAGCAAGCACATCGTCGTTCGGGGCAAAGCTGGCAACGATCAGCGAGCGGGCAGCCAACATCAATCTGGCCGTTACCACCATCACCAAGGTGGCCGATCAAACAAATCTGCTCTCGATCAATGCTGCCATCGAAGCCGAAAAGGCCGGGGAGTATGGCCTCGGCTTTCTCGTCGTGGCTCGAGAAATTCGCCGCCTTGCCGACCAAACGGCCGTGGCCTCGCTCGACATTGAACGCATGGTGAAAGAGATGCAATACAGCGTCTCGGCAGGTGTCATGGAAATGGATAAATTTGCCGAGCAGGTGCGGGTGGGCGTGCAGGAAATTGGGGACGTCTCAGGCAAACTGAGCGAGATCATCTCGGGTGTTCAGGGTATTTCCGGCCGCTTTGGCCAGGTCACTGAGGGGATGCGGGCGCAGTCGCAGGGAGCCGAGCAGATTCGTGAAGCGATGATCCGCCTGGCAGATGGTGCTGCCCGCACAGCCTCATCGCTCAACGACTTCAACAGCGCCACGATCCACCTGCGCGGCGCAGTTGGCGACCTCAAGGAGGAAGTCTCGCGATTCACTACTTGACGCCACGACTTCCAGGAAGTCCGCTACGCTGGTACTGCATCGCACGACCGCCCATGCAACTCCTCACTTTTACCGTTGCTGGCCAAACCTATGCCATCGAATCCCGAACGGTGATCGAGGTTTTACCGCTTGTTCCAGCGAGACCGATTCCTCTTATGCCCGATTATGTCAAAGGTATCTTCACCTATCGCGGACACTTGGTGCCCCTCATCGATCTGGGACGGCGACTCGCCGCAAAGCCACTTGCCGAAAGGCTGAGCACGCGAGTCATGGTCGTTGAGTTTGATCCAGTACATCGGTCATCATCACCGGAGCACCCGTCGGCACCCGTTCGCCTGGGACTCGTGGCCGAGAATGTCATATCGATCTGTTCGGCTCTAGACGCCGATGCATCCTTTCCGGCAATGGAGTTGCCCGACGCCTTATTCCTGGGGAAACTCTTGCGGATTCGCGGCCAGACAATCCAACTGCTGGCGATTGAGCACGTCCTACCTCCGGCCATTCTCTCCGGACTGTTTCCCGCCACCGCCGAGGCGAAGTCGCCATGACATCGCTGCAAAACAATACCGTGCCTTCCTCTGAATTAAGCACTGCTGCAGATCTACTGCAGCAGTGGATTGGTCTCGATCCCAGCACTGTTGGACTTGCGGCCATCGACCGCGCGGTGCGACTGAGAATGGAGGCGATTGGCCAGACCAGCCAGTCAGATTTTGCCGTTCTTGTTCGCAGCGACACGATGGAGCGAGATCGATTGGTCGAGGAAATTGTCGTTGCCGAAAGTTGGTTTTTTCGAGACATTCAAGTCTTTGATTTTGTTCGGCGTTTTGCCATCACTCTTGCATCAATGCCGCATCGCACGCCAGTGCGCATTCTCTGCGTGCCCTGCGCTGCCGGGGAAGAGCCTTACTCTGTGGCGATGGACCTGCTCGACGCTGGACTTTCAGCAGATCAGTTTACGATCGACGCTATCGATGTCAGCCACCGAGCCTTGGAGAGAGCCGCTCAGGCCCGCTATTCGGCCAACGCTTTCCGAAATGCCGACCTTGCCTTTCGAGATCGCTGGTTTCGCAGTGAATCTGGTGTTTGTGTGCTGGACGAAAAGGTGAGAGCGTGCGTGCGTTTTGCCTGGGGAAACCTGCTTGACAAGGCATTCCGTACGCACCAACCATCTTACGACATCATCTTTTGCCGCAATCTACTGATCTATTTAACCAGTCAGGCACGCGTGCGAATCGAACAAACGCTCGATACACTTCTCGTACCGGACGGACTGCTCATTCTGGGTGCGGCCGAACCAGCGATCCTGAAGGGGGAGTGGCTGCCGGCAGGAGCAGCGTCTGTCTTCGCAATCAGACGAGGCGTGAGGGTTGTCGACAAGGCGATCAGCCATCGCAAGAGTGTTTACAAAAACATTGCACAACCCTCTGGTCGGCCACGAACTCCATCGGCCCCACCCGCAGTGAAAAACGCAGACAGCTCTCAACCAAACATTCAGGTGTCCACGCAAACCCTTGAAGACGTTCTTCACGAGGCAGGAGTTTTAGCCAATGGCCATCGCTATACCGATGCCTTCGCTCTTTGCCACACGCACGAAAAAAACAACGGTCCCTCGCCAGAACTCTTCTTTTTGATGGGCATACTGCACCAGTCAGCCGGTGATCTTGACCGCGCCGAGGGATGTTTCCACAAAACGCTCTATCTCGATGGCTTTCATGAAGAGGCACTTTTGTCCCTAGCGCTCTTGGCGTCACAGAGAGGCGACACAAGCATGGCAGAAAAGTACCGCCTGTCGGCAGCGCGAGCCTTTGCACGAAAGGCATCTTCATGACCCCGCATCTTCCCATTTCCGAGGAACAGAATCCCGCTGTGCCCGACGAGTGCTGGCGCCGAATCGGCGTCAGCGGCGACCGCACATGCCCCGAATTGGAAACCTTCATTCACTGCCGAAACTGCCCCATCTTGGCTGCCGCTGCCACCACATTCTTCAATCGCAATGCACCCGAAGGCTACCTTGAATCGTGGAGGGCGATCCTTGAGGAGCCGGAGATTATTGCCCCCGCCGATGCCTTAAGTGTGCTTGTTTTTCGACTCGATAAAGAGTGGATGTCTTTGCCGACCACTGCTCTGGTAGAGGTGACAACCCCGCGAGCTTTGCACCGGGTGCCACACCGCCCCAGCACTATCCTCGAGGGGTTGGTGAATATTCGCGGTCAGTTACAGCTATGCATCTCGCTCTACGGTCTGCTTGGCTTGGAGACAACACCGCATGCTTATGCAGATGCGTCGCGACAATCGGCGGACGATGATGCGGCTTTCGGGCCAAGTGCGAGGTTGCTTGTTGTGGAACGCAGCGGTGAACGGGGGTTGGAACGCTGGGTGTTTCGAGTGGATGAAGTTGCTGGCGTCCAGCGCATTCCGCGGTCAGCCATGCGAGCAGCTCCCTCAACGGTTAGCCACGCGGGCATGCGATCGACGCTGGCGCTCTTTGACTGGCAGGGGCATGCAGTGGGCCTGCTTGACGAGTCGCGAGTGTTTGATGGACTGCATGCCCTGATCTCGAGTTGATCGTTCCTAACGAACCCCACATCGCCGACGCTCCACAGAGTTTTAGGCATACCGCAGACGAGACAGAGGAATAGAACCGTGGCAGAAGATCTCAGTGGTTTTTCAATGCTTGAACTCTTTCGGCTGGAGGCCGAGAGCCAGACGGCAATCCTCTCGGCGGGCATTCTGGCCGTCGAGGAACTCCAGCGATCTCCGCAGACCATTGAGTCGATGATGCGAGCCGCTCATTCACTCAAAGGGGCTGCGCGAATTGTCGGCCTCGATCCCGCGGTGCGAGTTTCGCATGCCCTAGAAGACTGTTTTGTCGCCGCAGGCAAGGGTCTTTTTCTGGTGCGTGCGGAGCACGCAGATCTCTTTTTAAACGCGATTGATTTTCTATCCGCGATCGCTCGCGCTGATGATGCGCTCACTCCCGACAGTCCCTGGGCTCCGAAAGCCACATCGCTCGCAGCAGAACTTTCTGAAATGCTTAAAGCGCCAGATGTCGACGCAACAACGACTGGTGCGCCAGAAACTGCCGTCGCTGCACCGTCTCGGCAATCCCCTCTTCTCGAACAATCTGGACCCGCCGGAAAGACTCTTTCCAGCGATGCAAAGAGTGCGATTGCGGCCCATGACAAAAACGATGCCCCTCTCATAGCAGCAGCGGAGGTGCACTCAGCTGCGCAGATGACCGTCAAAACTATCGAGCAGTTCGACAGGGTTGTGCGAGTGTCGGCCGACAGCCTCACGCGACTCGTCGGCCTCGCCGGGGAATCGCTTGTCGAGACCCGCCAACTGCGGCCTTTTGTCGATTCGCTGCTAACGCTTCGCTCTTCACAGGTCGATCTTTGCGATACGATTTCACTCCTGGAAGAAAAAATGAGGTCCCAAGACGTCTCGCTTCCGGTTCCGCTAGCGGCTCTGCTCGCCCGGGTTCGCGAGCGTTCCGACGCATGCCTCGTGAGCCTGACTAAGCAGGCTGAGGATTTTGAAAGCTTTGCTCGTCGCAATGAGGATCTATCAGGGCGACTGCACCACGAGGTAATCGCCAGCCGAATGCGGCCGCTCGCAGATGGAATTCGGGGCTTTCCTCGACTCGTTCGCGATCTTGCCCGCACTCTGAGCAAGCAAGCCCGCTGGGAGTTGCGAGGCGAGCAAACAGGAGTCGATCGCGACATTCTCGACAAACTTGAATCTCCCATTTCCCACCTCGTGCGCAACGCTCTGGACCACGGCCTAGAGTCGCCACAGGAACGGCAGATGGCTGGAAAAGATCTCGTTGGAACGATTCGATTGGAGGCTCGGCACCGAGCGGGCATGCTGCAGATCACGCTCAGCGACGACGGCCGCGGCATTGACATCGAGCAACTCCGCAGCAAGGCTGTTACTCGCAACCTTGTTGCAAAACAGGTAGCCGATCAGCTTTCAGAAGTCGAGTTGCTGGAATTCCTTTTTCTGCCCGGATTCTCCACCAAGGAAAATGTCACGGAGATATCTGGTCGGGGCGTGGGACTCGATGTCGTGCAGAGCATGGTCAAGGCAGTTGGCGGCAGTGTTCGAGTGGCAACCCAACTGGGACGGCAGACGACATTCACGCTGCAACTACCAATCACCATGTCGGTGATTCGTGCGCTGCTGGTAAATATTGGCGGCGAGCCGTATGCCTTTCCGTTGACTCGTATTGACCAGATTATTTTTTGCCACCATGCCGATATCCGCACCGTCGAAGGTCGGCAATATTTCCAACGCGACGGCGTTTCCATCGGTCTGGTCATGGCTGCACAAATACTAGAAACAAGTGCCACGGCCTCGACGGCAGATCCTATGCCGATCGTGGTTGTCAGTGACCGTGGGCAACAATTTGGCATGATCGTCGATGCATTCCTCGGCGAACGCGATCTAGAGGTGCGACCGCTTGATCCAAGGCTTGGCAAGGTACCCGATATCAACAGCGCATCGCTGTTGGAAAATGGCAATCCCGTTCTGATCGTTGATGTCGATGATCTTGTCCGCTCCATCGATAATGTACTGATGGGCCGCCGACTCTCACGCGTTGAATTTGAACGCTTGGCTGAGCAGTCGCGTAAGCGCAAGCGAATCCTAGTGGTCGACGATTCGATCACTGTCCGTGAACTCGAGCGACAGTTACTGCAATCACGGGGCTTTGCTGTCGATGTCGCAGTCGACGGAATGGACGGTTGGAATGCTATCCGGGGCACCTCTTACGATTTGATCGTCAGCGATGTCGACATGCCGCGTATGGACGGCATTGAACTGGTCTCGTTGATCAAGGCCGATCCACTTCGAAAAGACATTCCGGTTGTGATTGTTTCATACAAAGACCGGGAGGAAGACCGTCTACGCGGGCTCGAAGCCGGCGCAAACCGCTACCTCACCAAGAGCAGCTTCCACGACGAGACGTTTCTCAATACGATCATTGATCTCATCGGCGAACCCACCTCATAAGGACTTCAATCGCGTGAAGATCGGAATCGTCAACGACATGCGGGCGGCCTGCGAAGCGCTGCGACGGGTTGTCAACAGTCTGCCTGACCACGAGGTGGCGTGGACTGCCGTTGACGGAGTCGAGGCAATCGCAATGGCCAAGCGGGACAGGCCCGATCTGATCCTGATGGATCTGATCATGCCCCACATGGATGGCGTGCAGGCAACCCGACAAATCATGACAGTTGCACCATGCGCCATCCTCGTAGTGACGGCCACCGTCAGTGGCAACATCTCACTTGTCTATGATGCGATGGGCTTCGGCGCGCTTGATGCCGTAGACACACCAAACCTAGGCCCGACGGGCGAAGTAAGCGGGGCGGGATCGCTGGTGGAAAAGATTGGCATCATCGCCAAACTGGTTGGGAGCACCAGCGAGTCACGAAAACCAGCCCGCGCTTCTGCAGGTGCAACGCCGCCCAGATTATTAGTTGTGGGGGCATCAACGGGGGGGCCAAAGGCGGTCTCTGATCTCCTCCTCCCGCTGCCGCACGACTGGAATGCTGCTGTTGTCATCGTGCAGCACGTTGATGTTGCTTTTTCACAAGGATTGGCCAAGTGGCTCAGCGACCGCACCAATCGCGCCGTGCGCGTTGCCGAACACGGCCAGCAACCGGTAGCTGGTGATGTGCTGCTTGCCGGCACAAACGATCATCTTGTGATGTCAAAATCTCGCTCTCTTGAATACCGCGAAGAGCCTAAGGAGGTCTTTTTTCGGCCGAGCGTTGATGTTTTTTTTGAAAGTGTTGCAGAGCACTGGCCCCAGACTGGGATGGCGATTTTATTGACGGGAATGGGCAAAGATGGTGCCCGAGGCCTGCTCAAACTGCGCTCGCGGGGCTGGCATACAATTGCCCAAAACGAGGCGACGAGTGTTGTTTGGAGCATGCCCAAAGCGGCGATCGAGGCCGGGGCAGCCTGCGAGGTGCTGGCGATCGACCAGATACCGCGAGTGATTATGACTCGCCTTTCGACTTAACGGCAAACACTTTGTCTGAAATCACTCCTCTCGACTGCGTTCGATCATGCGCATGACACTTAGCACGATTCCTTCACCTCGACCCGGTTCAGTGTTCAGTCCGATGACCTGCACGCCGACAGGCAGGCCTCGACTGCCACGATCGGTCGCTCTCGCCGCACCGCCAACAGGATCCCAGGAAAATGCTCGGCCATTCTCCTCATCCGGGCGCACACGAGTGACTCGCACCGTGCCCGCAGGAAGATCGAGCAGATTCGCCAGCAGACAGGGTGCTGCGGCAACGATGAGCGTGGCTGCCGTGCCGTGTCGCAAGGCTGGCAGAGCAGAAACAGGGCAGACAATCGCGTCATGCTCTCTAGCCAGAGCCTGGATTTTGGCGGCGATCTCGAGTCGCGATTGAAGCACCTGATTGAAAGCATCGCCCCGTCGAGGCCCCGTCGCCCGCAGCGACTCGGCCTCAATGCGTCGGCCCAGAAAACCCGCCATCCCTGCCAAGCAAGGCCGCACACTCTGCGGCAAACTCGCCAGTCGCAACAGCCTGGCAACTGGTGCGATCGGCTGCGTTCCCGCAAATAATTTGAGAATACCGGCGCCGCCATCAGCCGACAGAAGAGCGAGGTGCGTCCAAGCTGCTAGGGTCGCGAGCGTTTCATCAACGCGAGTCACGGTCGCACCGGCAGCCTGCAGATAGGCTACTCCCTCTGCCACTGCACGACGCACCGCCGGAGAGGATTCCAGCGGACCGGTCTGATCCCAAAAGGCGATTCGCAACGGCTTTCCTTGGGCCTCAATCCTGCCAGCCTGGTGAAACGGCTGGGTATCGATGCCCACTGCCGCGAGCGCTTGCACCAAATCGTCCACATGCTTTGCCAGAAATCCCGCCCGAGGTTGCACGACTTCGAGGTGGGGCATCGTGTTGTACGCGCCGCCATCGCCCAGTGTTTTTGACCGCGGCACGATCCCTGCAATGCCACAGGCATGCGCTGGCTGACGGATGCTGCCTGCTAAGTCAGTGCCCACCGCCAGCGGCACGACTCCGGCAGCCACCAGCGCCGCATCGCCTCCACTGGAGCCTCCCGGCCCGCGATCGTGAGCCAGTGGATGGAGCGTGCGTCCCCAAACCGGATTGACTGTCTCATGAAGAAACATCGCCTGCGGCACATTTGCCTTACCCACCACAATCGCCCCGGCTGCCCGCAGGCGTCCAACCAGCCACGCATCTTCTTGATCACAAGCCACCCGCCGCCGGACGATGCCCAGCGTTGTCAAGAGTCCGCTAACAGCAAAACATTCCTTGACACTGATCGGTACGCCGGCAAGTAATCTCAAACTTCGAGTACTGCCAATCGACTGCTGATCGAAAGCAGAGTGCCCTTGGTCGGCCGCAGATGCTTCCCCTGCCGCCATGGCGTGACGCGGTTGCACCAGAGCGTTCAGTTGGGCTGCTGTGTCGCGGTGCCGAGCCAGATGCTCAGCCAATACAGCGGATACCGAAACCTGGCCAGCAGCCACAGCGTCGGCAATCTGCACGACCGTTTCCAATCACAAAACTCCCGAGTCAGGCCATTCTCTCTCGTTATTCCCGCACAACATTCCCGCACAACCAAATGCTACCGAAACAGTTTGTCGACTGTTGACGCAGGCTCTGGCTATTTCTCAAACCGCCGGCAATCGGCCGCCCAAATGATATTGCCATCAAAAAGAATACCCGCCGCAACAACCTGATCCCCAACTCTAGCGATTGGTTCCTTACGTGAAAGGATCGTCAGATTGTGAGCCTCTCCAGTCGGACTGGAAAGAGACGCTTTTGTGCACCAGTAAGGGCCAATTTTTTGGGACGACCCATAGTCGGCCAGCAGCAGCACGCCGTTGGTGGTCCGCTTCTTGCTGGCCAACCACAGCCTCCCCAGCTTTTGCAGATCTTGGGCCAGACGGTTGTCGGCCGCGATAGCCGAGCAGAGTTCGACAACCGCTGGCGGTGTTTGCTTGAGCGGTTGACCGGTATCGGAAGCGGCTGTTTCGAGCATGACCAGTTCCTCGCCCACCGTTGCTAGAATCTTGTACCACTCGAGAAGCATCCTTTTGCGAATCGGATCGGCTGGATCCTCAATAGCCACTAGCTCATCGCTGGCGGCAGATGCTTTCTGGACTGCCACCAGTAGCTGCGAAAGATCAAGCAGTTCCGGGGCCAGGGCTGGCTGCACGGCGGGCTGACTTACCGGATCGACTGCCACGGGCGTTTGGATTGCGCCTGATGGCAGATCATCGATAACAGGAGCAGGCTTCACAACCTCCTCAGGAATAACTTCCTCGCTAGCAGCAAGACTCGAGAGATTATCCAACGGGGACGGCGAGCCAGATTTACCAATGCCGATCACTGCTCGATCAGCAACCGGCTTTTTGTAACCGGGCTGAAACTTTTCCGGCAGCAAAAAAGCCACCTCCGCTGGAACCATTTTGGCAAACTTAAACGGATCTTTCTGAAATCCCCAAATCAGAATCGCATAGGTAATCGGCAATGCCAGCACGCCCCCAAGCACAACGCCGACCATTTGACCGAGGCCACTCTGCTTGGCCCGTCGGGCTGTGGGTTTCTTGCGGCTCATTTTTGCCGCCCCAGCGGTGGCAATGGTGGCAGCCACAGTTGCTGCTGGCGCAGCGCTGCCTAGAGCAACTGCCGTTGATTCTTCGTCAGCGGCTTCATCCTCGAAAGCGGGTTCCTGATCCACGTCTGAGTCTGCTTGACCCCAAGAACCTTCTGTATCCGTGGCATCAGCATCGGCGTTATTAAAGTTCATGCCCTGAGATGTCTCTTCAAACGGATCGGCAGCAAACGGAGATTCTGCATCGCCTGTGGCATCCGGGAAATCCCCAAATCCTTCTCCAAATCCTTCCCCAAATCCTTGAGACTCGGATGCAGCATCAGGAGCCCCCTCGGGGGATTCAGGAGGATGAGACGAATTGACAGCCGCATCAGCCCACTCGTCATCAGACCATTCTGTATTTGATACGATGCCAGAATGTCCTGTACCAATCTCAATAGTCGAGGATTCTTTGGGTGACGAATCTGCCGTCTGCCTGTCGATCGCTACAGACTCCCCCTCGTCATCGTCCTGTGTCTTCGTCTCACTCTCGATCGCATCCAGCAGGCTCGATTGTAAAAGGCTGTCGTCTTCACTCTCCTCCGGGGAAAAAACACCCAATTTTGCCTCGTCAATTCCATCCGTGGGGAGATCCATTTCAGGTGACTTTCCTGCTTCGGGCTCTGCCGGCAAACCAACAGCGGAGGGTGGGCCCGGATCAGCATCGAAACTGAACGAAAAAACGGTCGGAATATCTTTCGACGGTTCCGAGTCGATTCCGGCCCATAAATCTGCTGACGAATTATCTTTGTTGTCGTCTACCACGGTGACCCTCCCTACTTTGTCCACTCTTTGTATTGTCAGGCGTCTGTTCTCAAACGCATCTGGGAATAGTGTACCACCGGGATTTCTAGGTTCGTGACACCACTCCCAACCTATTTTTTAGCCCTCAGGCCAACTCGACATCAGCTTGGGGCCAGCCCATGAGCCGGGCCATACCGTCTCCGCAGGCTTTCTACCAACCACCTCTCAGAGACGGGAGATCCACTGATCTGTTCCACCAATGGCTCGGATTCTAGCAGCCGTCCCTGCGAATGCACATGCCGGTGCAGCCAGCCCAGGAGGTCGCTAAACCGGCCGGAGGCCAACTGTTGGTCGAGGTCTGGCAGTTGTCGAGTAGCCTCAGCCATCAGCTGCGCCGCAAAAATATTACCCAGCGTGTAAGTGGGAAAATAGCCGATCAAGCCACCACTCCAGTGAATGTCTTGCAGCACCCCTTCGGCATCAGACTCGGGTTGAATCCCAAAATCCTTGGCAAACCGCTCGTTCCAAGCGGCTGGTAGATCGGCGACTGCCAGCCCGCCCTGCACCACTGCTCGCTCGAGATCAAATCGCAGCATCACATGCAGATTGTAGGTGACTTCATCCGCCTCAACGCGAATCAGCGACGGTTGCACGGCCAGCAAGGCCCGCTGCACCTCGGCTGCGGTTGCGTTTGCCAAGGCTGCCGGAAACGCCCGCTGTGCCAGAGGAAAGCACCATTCCCAGAAAGCGGGCGATCGACCGACGATGTTTTCCCAGAGCCGGGACTGCGATTCATGAATCCCTAGTGACGCAGCCTCTCCCGGCGGCAACCCAAACCACTCCCTGGAAAGGCCCTGCTCGTAGAGACCATGCCCAGCTTCGTGCAAAATCCCAAAGAGCGCCGTGGGCAAAAAATCTGCGTTCCAGCGCGTGGTGATGCGACAATCATCTGGTCCCATGGTCGAACAAAACGGGTGGTCGGTCGTATCAATCCGGCCTCGCTTGAAATCGAAACCGATGGCGGCTGCAACATCGTGGACGAATTGTTTTTGAGCTGCGATTGGAAAATTGCGTCTGAGTATCGCGTCGCTCGGCCGCTGCGGCGAATGAACGCATTCCCGCACAAGCGGCACGATCTGGGCCCGCAGTCGCTCAAAACTCTGGGCCACAACAGACCACCGTGCGCCAGGCTCAAAATCATCCATCAAAGCATCGTAGGGATCCCGATCAGGCAGTTGGCAGGCCGCCTGCTCGCGTTTGAGGGCAAAGACTTTTTCCAACCACGGCTGCAACATCGGCCACGAAGATTTCTCACGGGCCACCGCCCACGCCTGCTGCGCTTCGACGCACGCTTTGGCAATTGCTTCGACAAGCCGACTCGGGAGCCGTAGTTGCTTCTCGAAGTCTTTCTGCAGAAGCTGGATTGTGGCCCGCGTCTCGGAGGGGCCCACCTGGGCCAGCTTACTTTCGGCCAGTGCGGCCAGTCGTTCACCGTGCGCCTGATCTGTCCGCTGCCGGTGCACGAGCGTTGCCTGCATCGCTATCTGATCGGCGCGGTAACTCCCCGCCATCACGGGCATCTGCGTGCGTTCGTCCCACCCCAGCAGCGACTCAACCGAGGCCAGCACGGCCGTCTGCTTGGCATGAGCGCAGACGGCTGCGAAGAGTTCTTCCTCTTTTGATTCATCGATGACTTGAGATGGCGTCTGAGACGCTGTGCTCTTCGAAAAGCTCATGGCGTGAGAGTATGCTGAACAAAAGGACCTGAGGCAAATCGCTGCCCGAAATCAACCTGCCAGAGCGGGAGAATAGACCAAATGCTTGATGCTCTTGTGATTGCCCCCCATCCCGATGATGCCGAACTTGGCATGGGGGGCACGATTGCGCTGATGCTGGCCAAGCGGCTCTCCGTGGGCGTGCTCGACTTGACAAACGGTGAGCCGACACCGCTGGGCTCGCCGACGATCAGAGCCCAGGAGACTGCCGCGGCAACATCAGCCCTTTCGCTTCCGTGGCGCGAGAATCTCGGCCTACCCAATCGACGGTTGAAAGCCACGCTCGAAGCCCGTGCGCTTTTGGCCGGGGTCATTCGGCGCACGCAACCACGCTGGCTGTTTGCTCCTTACTGGGTGGATGCCCATCCCGATCATACGGCTGCCACCCGTCTGATTGAGGCGGCACGATTCTGGGCCAAGCTCAGCAAATGCGACCTGTCCGGGGAACCCTGGCATCCGGAGCGAATCTACTACTACTGGAGCGTCCATCTGAAATTGGTACGACAACCGGCGTTTATCGTCGATATTTCCTCGACATGGGAAATTAAAAAAAAATCTCTTCTCTGCTACGACAGCCAGTTCCCCCAGACTGCCCAAAAGCCAACGGTTCTGGATCGCGTGACAGCTGCTGCTGCGTGGTGGGGATCGATGATTGGCACAGCCCACGGCGAGCCATTTTCGTCCCGAGAACCGCTGGGTCTGCGGGGATTTTCAGATCTTTTTTAATCTGCACTCAAGCCGAGGATTACGCCACTGAGCTGGTAGGGAAAAGTTCCGATCGGGGAAATTGAGATGCCGCGGGGGAGAAATCTGTTCTGAACAGTGACTTCTGGACGATATGCCCATACGTGTAGGGCCGGATGAACCGGCTCGCATGTCTGGGTAGACCCAATGACTTCTCGCGACATCAATGTGATCGCTCTCGTTAAGGGCGGAGAACGCTATGTTTTCCTCTACGACGACGATAGCCGTGCCGAAGCCCTGCGTGTGCTGGGCCGCTACGCCTCAAATCCTGATCTGAGCTTCTCGTGGTACGACGCTTCGGTGCTCGGCCAGAAGGTGCGTCGGAGTTCACCGCGTTCAAAACGCACGCGTTTTGTGCCCCCGGCTGATCGCGCAGCCTGAACGAGTCGCCAAACAGATCTCAGTCGGATTCGAGGCCCAGACATCTTATGGCCATCCGCTCTTCATCGACGCAGGCCAGACCCACTGAGGGATCGCCAGAAAGTTTTCCGACCGCAATCGATCGGTTTCTGCGGTTCATGGCAGCGGAAAGGGGAGCCTCACCGCTGACATTGAAAAGCTATCGCGAGGACCTTCGGCAATTGCACGAGTTTCTGGTGTCCGCCGGCTGCCACTCCCCAGGCGACGCGTCGAGCGTGATTCTCCGCCGCTTTGCCAGTGGATTGCATGCGGCTGGCTACGCCGCCACCAGCGTTGCCCGCAAGCTGGCCAGTACGCGAAGCTTTTACAGTTTTGGCCAGCGAGAGGGCTGGGTACGAACCAATCCTGCCAAACCGCTGCGCAGCCCAAAGCGAGCCCGCAAGCTGCCCAAATTTCTCACCTGTACAGAGATCTCACGATTGCTAGCGGTGCCTGTGCCTGGTGCAAACGGCGGTTGCCGCGATCGTGCAATCCTGGAAGTGATGTATTCTGCCGGAGTCCGCGTGCAGGAGCTGGTCAATCTCAACCAGAGCGATTTGGATCTTCACAGTGGCACCCTTCGCGTGCGCGGCAAGGGCCGCCGCGAACGACTGGGTGTGATCGGCTCCCATGCGCAGCAAGCGTTACGAGAGTGGCTTGCGGTCCAGCCTCGACTGGCTGGCCCATCCCGATTGGCGAGAATGCCTGCCCTGCCGGCGGCCGTCGGATCACAACCGGTTTTTACCAACCGTTTTGGCAATCGTCTCTCTGTGCGTGGAGTGGCTCGTTTGCTGGAAAAACATCTGGCCACAGCAGGGCTCTCGCGTCGTGCGAGCCCTCACACGCTGCGGCACAGTTTTGCCACGCATCTGCTCGATGCCGGGGCCGACATTCGCAGCGTGCAGGAACTGCTCGGACACAAGAGCTTGGTCACTACGCAAATCTACACGCATGTCACAACCACGAGGTTGCTCGATGCGTTTACAAAAGCGCATCCCCGCGCCAGGTAAACGACAGCGTGTTACCGAGCGCGGGTCTGCTCATCGCGAGGCTGCTGGACATCCATTTCCACAATGCGTCAGACGAGATTGCGACGGACGGCCCAGACGGCTGCCTGAGTGCGATCGTTCACGGCGATTTTCCGCAAAATATTTTGCACGTGCTCCTTCACTGTTTCCACGCTGATCGTCAGCGATTGCGCGATTTCCTTATTGGAGAGGCCCAGTGCTATGTGCCGCAGCACCTGCGTTTCTCGCTGCGTGAGCGGAATATCCGGGTGGGGCGATGCCACACGATTGGCCATCGTGGTAGCAATTCGACGCAGTTCTCCAGCCTTGGTTGGCAATTGACCAGCGGCCGCCCCGGTGATCGATTGAATGAGTTCTGCCCGAGAGGACCCTTTAAGGATGAAATCGTGCGCACCGGCAGAGACGGCTCGGGCGACGTATGTGGGATTGTCAAAGGTCGAAAGCATCACTACCCGAATATTTGGCTGATCCGATCGAATGCGTTCTAGGGCAGCAAAACCGTCCTTGCCAGGCATGCGAATATCCAGCAACACAACGTCTGGCTTATGCTTGCGGGATAGCTTAATCGCCTCGTCGCCATTCGTGGCCTCGCCCACAATTTTAATCTCTGAGCCGGCAAAAAGGCTGATCAAGCCTCGACGTACAACCTCATGGTCGTCTGCAATCACAACTTTAATTGGCATCGCTCTCATAATGCTTTCCGCAGCTTATCGGCTGCATCATTCCTTAATTTTTGTTGGACTCGATGTTATGTATGAACACACCCGAAACAGACACGCTGCCTGTAGCTTATTGGTGCTGACATCGACACGATCCTGCTTCCTAGTTCTTACCGGGTCCGTCCGGCGAGAGGATTCATTGTAGACTGCTCCCATTTTTTGACCATCCCTAAGCATGCTATTTCATTCCCGACGACGAAACTCCATCCCTCATCCGAGTGAGCATCGCGTTTGCCCCCTGAAAAATTAGGCTCTCGGCAACGCGGAATCCCAGTTGGGCCGGCTCATACACCACCCCTTCCTCCTCGGATTCTTTCTGGATTGTAATTTTTTTGATCTCCTGGCCGCAGTCTTCCAGCACGCAAGCGCCCAATTGCAGACGGCCGGCCGCATTTACCCTGGCCCACGCACCGATTGGGGCCAAACAGCCACCAGCCAACGATTTTAAGCAACTCCGCTCAGCCGTAACCGCACGGTGGGTAGCGGGATCGTCGAGTGGCTTCAAGGCTCTTTGCAGAGCATCGTCATCGGCCCGAATCTGGATCACCAGTGCCCCTTGCGCCACGGCGGGCCAGAATGCCTCGGGTTGTAGGATCTGCATGATCCGCTGCGAGAGTCCAAGTCGCTCCAGGCCGGCTCCGGCCAGAATCAGGCAGTCGTAGTCGCCAGCGTCGAGGTACCGAAGTCGCGTGTCGACATTGCCACGAATGCCATGCACCACCAGATCGGGCCGCAGCAGCTTGACCTGTGTCACCCGACGGATACTCGAAGTGCCGACGATGGCACCAACGGGAAGTGATTCAAGCGTCGTCGGCGTGCGGGCCACCAGCACGTCAAACGGCATCCCCCGCAGCGGCACGCAAGCCAGAGCAAGACCTGGCGTCTCGGCGGTTGGCAAATCCTTCAGGCTGTGCACCGCAGCATCAATCCGGTTGTCAAGCAAGGCCCGCTCCAACTCCCGCACAAAGACGCCGTCACTACCAATCTGGGCAATCTTGAGATCGGTGCGACGATCGCCCTGCGTGGTGATCAATTCGACCTCCACTGCGTGGCCCAACTGACGCAGTCGATCGACCATCAATTCCGTCTGCGTGCGCGCCAGAGCACTGGCTCGAGTGCCAACTCGAATGATTCGAGTCATTTCCATCCTTACCGTTTCCTCTTCTTATAGGGCCCAGCTTGTGGGGCTCGAATCGATCCATTCCTACTCAGTCAGTCTAACCCTTTTTATCGTAACCCTTTTTACCAGCGGCCACTCTCTCTCTCGTCACTGCTCGAGCGCAGACCGATCGGCCTTGGCCACCACGGCCGCAAACACCGCCTTGGCCCCGGCAGCAACGATCGCTTGTCGACAGGTGGCCAGCGTTGTTCCACTGGTCACCACATCATCCACCAATAAAATCGATTTTCCATCGACGCGGCGTCTGACCCGAAAAGCAGCGTGAAGATTGTCTCTACGCTCCTCGATCGGGAGTTCATTCTGCATCCGAGTGGCTCGTCGCCTGACGAGCAGTCGTTGGTGCGGCACACGCATGAGGCCTGCCATGCGATGAGCCAATTCATCCGCCGCACTGGTTCCCCGGTAGGCCCGTCGCAGCCAGTGCATCGGCACGGGCACGATCGCATCGATGCCCCAGCCCATCAAAGTGTCGCGGTGTTTCCCTACTAGAAGTGCTGCGAGCGCTCTCGATGTGTCGTCGCCGGCAGGATGCTTGGCGCGTAAGACGGCATCCCTGACGCGGTCGCCATAGCCCGCCAATACAACGATCCCATCCCAGTCGCGATGGCTCCGGCAGCGGCGGCAGCCAACAGCGTTTGAGCAAGCCTCGCCGCAACTCAGGCAGCGACTGACATCGCTCGACAAGGCCCGCACACATTGGTCACAGAGGGTGCTGGGGCGGGCCCAACCTGCTGCTGAGTCTTGAACGTTGCCTCGATTGTCAAAGAGGATGTCTTGGCGGCAGAACACGCAGCGGGGCGGAAACAACAAGTCGACACCCCGACCGGCCCAACGAGCCCCCTGCTGTCGCATGATTTCCAGCCACGCCATAGCCGCTATTCCACCGTGGTTTGCCGCAGTCTGTCCAACGATGCCGCAACGCCGACAGAGCCCAGATTGACGCTCATTCCAATCGGCTCTACTCTCCCAATCTGCTTGTCTTGCTGCTTGTTTTGATTTGGCAACCATCGCCCAAGCCTCTGCACAGTATCACATATCTCTGCATTTGAACTCTTACTCCCAATCGCCGACTTTGGCCTCTTTTTGCTCGCCTCATATCCATGGACCCCATGGAACCATGGAGCCAATGCCCTCATGCTCATCGACCGCTACATCACCCGCGCTCAGTTTCACGCATTCTTCATTGTATTTGTCAGTCTGGCCGGTTTGACATTTGTCGTCGATGCCTTCACGAACATGGAGGAGTTTATCGTCCACTCGGCCGAGGCTGGCGGCTTGGCCAAAGTGCTGGGCACTTACTATGGCTACCGACTGATATCTTTTTTTGATGCCACAAGCCCCGTGATCTCGCTGGCCAGCGCCATGTTTGCACTTTCGTGGCTGGAACGACACAACGAACTCACGGCTCTGCTGGCCGCCGGTGTAACACGCTGGCGAATCGCCCGTTCGACTCTTCTTTTCACCGCAGTCGTCAGCCTCTTGGCGGCGGCCAATCGAGAACTTGTGCTGCCACAGATTCGCCATGCCTTTTCTAGAAACGCGCAGGACTTGCGCGGCGATGTGGCCTTTCCGTTTGAGGCTAGATACGACCACCAAACGGAGATTCTTTTTCGGGGTCGCACAGCCCAGGCAGCCACCTACCGAATCGATGGCCCAAGCCTGCTGATGCCGCCGACCCTGGCCGACTATGGCCCGCAAATTGATGCCACAGAAGCTTTCTGGAAACCGGCCGACGCATCCCATTCGGCCGGCTATCTGCTGTGCGGCGTGCGAGAACCAGCCGACATCGACAGACTCCAGGCACTGGAATGCGGTGGCCGGACAATCGTTCTCACTTCCTCCGCTGCAGCATGGCTCCAACCACGGCAGTGCTTTGTCGTCAGCGATGTCACATTTGAACAATTGATTGGCTCGACAAACTGGAGCCAGTATGCCTCGACGCCCGAACTGGTTCGGGCGATTGGAAACTCCAGTCTGGGCGTTGGCGCTGATGTCCCACTGCGCGTGCATGCCCGCTTGGTAGCCCCCTTCCTCGATATATCGCTGGCCCTCCTAGGGATTCCGCTGGTTGTCGGCCCCAACCGCCGAGGTATCTTTGTGGCTGTTGGCTTGTGTGTGATGATGACGGTTTTGTTTTTTTTGACAGTTCTTGGCTGCCATGCACTGGCTACCAACTACATGCTCAGCCCCTCGACCGGGGCCTGGTTTCCACTGCTCGTTCTAGCCCCACTGGCTGCTTGGCGGGCGCAGCCGATGTGGCAGTGAGTCGCTGCCGGTCGTACCGAGCTTTACCGTGCCAGCCGGCTTCGGCTTGACCGGCGGCTTGACTGGCGGCTCTTCAGCGGCCTCGATTTCAACGGCTCTGGCTGACAGAGCGGCCAACTCAGCAATCGGCAATTGTGCAGCTACTTCTGCTGGCAATCTCCAGATCAAGAGCGTGCAAAACGCCTGCTGCGGATCGGCCGAGACCCAGATTTCGCAGCGACCGTCTAAACGCTTTTCGGTTGGATCACTGACGACAAGAAACCGAAAGAGTTGCGGGCCATTGAGCGTCAGAACATTCCATTGGTGCGACTCTCCTTCCTGGTCGATAACCTCGCGATGGGTCCACTCGGCCTTGGCAAACGACTTGTCTTCGTCATCGAGAACCTGCCTGAGAATATCGGTCTCAATATCCTCTCTGGTGCGCACAGTCACATCCACGGCGCCGAGTGAAAGCACGGCTGGGAGTTTCGCGTTGGGGATCGCAGGCGCGTCCAACAGCAGCTCAAAAGCAACTGCAAATCCAGGGCACTCCTTCAGGAACGGCGGCGTTGAATGGTTCGGATCTTCCTTGCCGTCGAGTTGCTTCGTGAATACTTTGGGCACTCGCACCAGCACCCGCCCGTCGGCCAGCGGTGTGGCACGGGAGTGCAGTTTGGCAAACTCGGCTGCCGTCTCATATTTCGTGCGGCTAGCCGCGTAGTCTTTGTCGTAACCCCCAGATGAGCAGCCAGACACGCCATAGAACGCCAGCAAGCCAAAGAGCAACGCAGTGGACCGTCGCATGAATTGATTCTCCGATTTCTAAGAGAGGAGATAGATGCCCAGCAGGCTCCATCGAGTTATTGTGGCGCGATTGTGCCCAGTGTAGCGGCTGTTACCCTACCTGAAACAAACGCCGCCATCGCCCCTAAACCCCTCGTCGGCAAGCTCTTCCGCATCCTTTTCTTTTCTCCAAGCCTTTTTTCTCTACCCCGACCCCCCGAATAGCCGAATAAAAAAGAGCGATCGAAAGTTCGGTCGTATCAGAACGAAAACAGCAGCGATTGGTTCGGCCATGCGCCGACCATTCCCCAGGCAAAGGAGTGCCGTAACCATGCGAATCAATACCAGCCGCTTTGGACGAATCGACGTTGTCGCCGATGATGTCCTGACTTTCCCCAGTGGTCTTCCTGGGCTTGAAGACTGTCGAGAGTGGGCGCTCCTAGCCGACTCCAGCAACGATGCCTTGGGGTGGCTGCAGAGCACAACAAGACCCGACATTGCGATGGCCGTCGTCAGCCCACGGCGTTTTGTTCCCGACTACCAAGTGCGAATTCCTCGCAGCGAACTCACGCCTTTAGCCATCGACGACATCCGTCAGGCACAGATCGTGGTGATCGTTAGCCAAAACGCTAAAACCCTCACGCTCAATTTGAAAGCGCCAATCGTTATCAACCTTGAAGCCCGCACGGGCCGGCAAGTCGTTGCCAGCGGCGAACTTTCTATGCAATACGAACTCACAGCCGACCGACACGCTGTGAAAAAGAGTGCATAATAAAAGTGACCACTGACATCGGATTGTCAGTGCCACGCCAAGGATCAGGAAGGACCCAACGATGCTCGTACTCTCCAGACAACGCGATGAAAGCATTATGATCGGCGACAATATTGTCGTGACGATCGTCGACATTCGCGGCGACAAAGTCCGCCTTGGCATTAATGCACCCTCTGAGATTCCGGTGCATCGCCAAGAGGTCTACGAAGCGATCCAGCGGGAAAATCTGCGGGCTTCACGACTGGAACCCGGCGACACGCAGGACATTGGAAAACTCGGCAGTCGCGGCGGCCAAAATGGTTCCACCGGCCCCAGCCGCCCCGTTGACGGCCCGCGTCGCTAAGCCCTTGTGTGTGAGCGACCCCCCAACGCTCTCTTGTGAGCAGCACAGGGCAGCGGTTGCTGCTACGATTGGCCTTTCGATTCCAGCGGGATCGACATCGGTCAACATCGGACACACAGAGCCTGAGTCATGAAGCTGGCCGCGATCTTTTTTTGCTCTCATTTTCTGATCGCTGTCATTTTCCTGATGAGAGCCTCTGCTGACGATCGCCCCAACATTCTCTGGCTCACGAGCGAAGACCATGGTCCGCAGATGGGCTGTTAACGGCGACACCTTTGCCACAACTCCCGCGATCGATGCGCTCGCCGCCAAAGGTCTGCGTTACGCAAAGTGCTGGTCGAATGCGCCCGTCTGCGCACCGGCACGCAGCACTTTGATCAGCGGCCTCTATCCACCAAGCACCGGCGGCGAACACATGCGCAGCATGCTGCCCTATCCGGCTAACCTGAAGATGGGCCCGCAGTTCCTCCGTGAGGCAGGCTACTACTGCACCAATACATCCAAGGAAGATTACACCCTCACAAAGCCAGGGGTCGTCTGGGACGAGTCGTCCAAGGCTGCCCACTGGCGCAATCGCCCAGCGAGACACCCCTTCTTTGCTATTTTCAATTCAACTCGCAGCCATGAAAGCAACATCCGTTTCCGCCCCCACGAGATCATTCACGATCCAGCCCGCGTTCGCGTGCCGGCCTACCACCCCGACACTCCAGCCGTTCGCCAAGATTGGGCGCAGTACTACGACGGCGTGAGCGCTGCCGACGCCGATGCGGGCATGCGACTCAAGGAATTAGCCGAAGCGAATCTCATCGACGACACCATCGTCTTCTACTACTCCGACCACGGCTCGGGCATGCCTCGCAGCAAACGCTGGCCCTACAACTCCGGCCTGCATGTTCCCCTGATCGTATTCATACCAGAGAAGTTCAAGCACCTTCGTCCGCTAGAATACAGTCCAGGCGGCATTTCGGATCGGCTGGTCAGCTTTGTCGATTTTGCGCCAACGCTGCTCAGTCTGGCGGGCATTCAGCCGCCCCAATCCATGCAGGGCCACGCCTTCCTCGGAACATTCAAACAACCAACGCAGCCCTTTCTCTACGGTTTCCGCGGTCGTATGGATGAGCGATACGACTGCGTGCGCACCGTCACTGACGGCCGTTTCGTCTATGTCCGCAATTTTCGTCCCGATAAAATCTATGCGCAACATCTTGCCTTCATGTGGCAAACTCCGACCACGCGAGTCTGGGAGCAGATGCATAAAGATGGCACACTCAATCCCGTCCAGAGTGCCTTCTGGAAGACAAAGCCCCCGGAAGAGCTTTACGATCTCTCCAGCGACCGCGACGAAGTTGTCAATCTCGTAACTCTGGCAGAGCATGGCCCTACGCTCGACGTAATGCGCGCCGCGCTACGAGCCCATGCAGCGCGAATTCGCGATGTGGGCCTACTGCCCGAGGGCGAGATGCACCGCCGCAGCGGCACCGCATCGCCTTACGACATCGGCCATGCACCGACATTTCCCTTTTCACGCATCTATGAGATTGCCGATCTGGCCTCCTCGTTGGCCCCCGATGCTACAGAATCGCTCAAGGCTGCCAGCGCCGACGAAGATGCTGCTGTGCGTTACTGGGCCGTGCTCGGCATGTTGATGCGGAGTACATCGGGCGTTGAGGCTGGCCATCCGCAACTCCTCCTCGCCCTTGACGACGCTTCCGCAGACGTCCGCATTGCCGCGGCCGAAGCCCTCGGCCTCTATGGCAGCCAGGAAGACTTGGCCCGATCGATCGCCTTGCTCATCCAAGAGGCCGACTGGCATTCGACCGATTCTTTTTCATCCCTTGCTGCGCTCAATGCGATCGACGCTTTAGGCAGCCGGGCCAAGGCCGTCACGCCCGCGATCCGGGCCTTGCGCAGCCGGAAAGACAAGCCCCAAAACCAGCACTTTCAAACATACATTGCCCGGCTCATCGATCACCTGCTTGAGAAAAAGTGAGTCCGTCTCGCCACCGCTCGCCAGACCGATATAATCTGGCAATGAAAAATCTCACGCCCGAATCTCAGAGTCTGCCACAGTCGCTATCTCAGACTCTCACTTCTGAGGGTCTTGGATCGTCCGGTCAGCCGCCGCAATTGGTTCGCGTTGGGCACAGCCCCGATCCCGACGATGCGTTTATGTTTTATGCCCTTGCAGCAAACAAAATAAATACTGGGGCCTACCGGTTTGAACACGAACTGGTTGACATCGAGACGCTCAATCGCCGCGCCTTTGCAGGCGAATTAGAACTCACTGCTCTGAGTATTCACGCCTATGCCCACCTGTCCGACCAGTATCTCCTCTGCACCTGTGGTGCCAGCATGGGGGACGGCTACGGGCCGATCGTGGTCGCCAAGCAACCGCTGTCAAAGGCTGATCTTTCTCAGAAAATAATTGCTATTCCAGGCACGCTGACAAGCGCTTTTTTGTCGCTGTCGCTCTGGCTGGGCCAGCCGTTCAAGCATGTGCTTGTGCCGTTTGATCAGATTCTCGATGTTGTCGAGGCCGGTCACTTTGCAGGCCAAGCCGTCGACGCCGGACTTGTGATTCACGAAGGGCAACTGACTTACCGCGAGCAGGGTCTTGATCTCGTGGTCGATCTGGGGGTCTGGTGGAAAGATCGCACCGGTCTGCCCCTGCCGCTGGGAGCCAACGGCATCCGTCGCAATCTAGGGGCTGACGCGATCCGAGAGATCACCCGCCTGCTTTCCGAGAGTATCAACTGGGGCCTCGACCACCGCGCTGAGTCGCTGGAATATGCCATGCAGTGGGGCCGCAATCTGGACCGTGAGCGAACGGACCGTTTTGTGGGGATGTATGTCAACGACTGGACTCGCGACTTTGGCGATGCGGGCCGAGCGTCTGTCAAACTCTTCCTTGACGAGGCCTTTGACGCAGGTCTCATCCCGCAGCGCATTGAACCCGAGTTCGTCGATTTTTGAGCCACAGACTGCTATCCAGCCGTTATGCCGTCAGGGCCTATGAATGCCCGAAATACGGCGGTTCGTTGCCGGGCTTCCACTTGATGTTGCAGCCGATGCTCGGCTTTTGCTCGACCAACGGCTTGCCGCCAGTCAGCAGACTCTCGAGTGCCATTCGCAGATCCCCCCCAGTGACAGGAATCTGACTGCCTGGACGACTGGAGTCGAGCTGACCACGATAGACAAGCGACCTGGCACCGTCGAAAAGAAAAAAATCGGGAGTGCAGGCGGCATGATACTCGTGAGCCACTCCTTGCGTGGCATCGTAAAGGTACGGAAAGAGATAGCCCCGTTCCTCAGCTTCGTGCACCATCTGTTCTGGAGAGTCTGATGGATGTGTGGCCACATCGTTCGAGCTGATCGCCACGATGCCGATACCCCGCGACAGGTAGTCGCGACCCAGAGCCGCTAATTGATCGGCGACGTGTTTCACAAACGGGCAGTGGTTGCAGATAAACATCACCACCGTACCTTGCGGGCCAGCCGCATCGGCCAAGCTCACCAGTCTGCCGTCGACATTGGGCAATTGGAAATCGGGAGCCTGCGTGCCGAGGGGGAGCATCGTGCTAGGAGTGCGGACCATTGGTATCTCCAGTTTAAGAATAAAATCGCTGAGGGGGAAACAAATGCTCTAGAAGTCTACCGTCGCAAGAACACCCGCCGCGCATTGGCTGTTGTCGTGGCGGCACATTTTTCCAGCGACTCGCCTCGGGCAATGGCCAGACACCTCGCTGTGTGCACCAGATGGGCCGGTTCGTTGCGTCGGCCCCGCAGTGGTTCGGGGGATAAGAAAGGACTGTCGGTTTCGATCAGCAGGTGGTCGGCCGGCACTGCGATAGCCACTTCCCGCAGTGCGGCAGACGAGCGAAATGTCACCATCCCGGCAAAGCCAATCATGCACCCAAGTTCCACCGCTTCGGCCGCCTCGGCCGCCGTGCCTGTAAAGGAGTGCAGGACAGCCACCAGCGGTCCTCGTACCATCGCTTCGCGGAGCATGTTCAGGCAGTCGCTGCTGCTGTTACGAGAATGGACCACCAACGGCAGGGCCAGCTTTTGGGCCATGCGAATGTGACGGTCAAAAAAATCCCGCTGCACCTCGTGAGGTGCCTGCTGGCGATACCAATCGAGGCCGGTTTCACCGATCGCCGCCACCCGACCAGAAGCGACCAATCGAGTGATCCGATCCCATTCGTCGGCGTCGATTTCAGCCACATCGTTGGGATGAATCCCCGCTGCGGCGACAAGGCCCGGTTCGCGGCCCGCCAATTCTGCTGCCGCTTCGCTGTCGGCGGCCCGCGTGCCAATGACCGTCATGCCACTGACACCCGCCGCCCGAGCCCGAGCCAAAATGTCTGGTAATTCCTCGCCATACCGCATCGGGTCGAGATGGCAGTGGCTGTCAAAATAATCCATTGCGAACCCCGTCAGTGGCAACTCTTTTTCAGTCCGTTTTATTCCCGTCAGAGGGTTCTTGGCCCACCGCAGTCTGGGTTGTTTGAACAAAACTTCGTTATAATCTGCTCCAGTATGTTCAGGTGCCCAAGCGTTGTTTTGCGAGCCTCGCTGGCCAGTTCAATCGCAATCGGATCAGGGCTGCCGGCAGCGAGAATGGCGTCGATTTGAGAGTTCTGACGGCGGCAGCCCGCCACGATTCTGGGGAGCAAAGATCGCAATTCTAAGTCGTGCAGCGAAGCAAACTGCAATGGGTAGGCGTGGCCCGGAATGGGAATGTCTCGCTCCTCGAGGATGATAGCCGTTCGTTCAATGATATTTTTTTGGTCGCCGACAAGGTCGGCCATGGCTAATTTGATCTCCTCGGGCCCGGGATACGACCAGATGCCCGAATCCGAGATGTACATCGCCAGCGATGAGTTGAGCAGTTTTAACAGGCTCACGAGCAAATCGCTGGTAGAGATGGGCATAGGCATGATGGGCATCTAACCTCAGACAAAAACCGTCGCGAATGAAACCGAGCATCGCGCAAAAATAGGAAACGCTAGGAAGAAAACGCACCGGCCAGTTGGGCGCAGGCATAAAGACCAGACCAGAACAGACCAAATACGACGACTGGCACGACCAAGGCCGTCACCACAGCCCCCGACAACGAAACCAACGATACCGATTCGCCTACCAGATCCGACGGTGGCGGATCGAATGTCATCACCTTGAGAATGCGCAAATAGTAAAACAGGCTGACGACTGTGTTGATGCCACCCACTACAAGCAGCACGAGCATCAGTGGCCGTTCGGCACTGGCTGTAATCGCTTCGACCAGCGATGAGAACACGAGGAACTTTGCGATGAATCCCGCCAGTGGTGGTAGCCCGATTAAGCTCACCAGCACCACTGCCATGGCGATAACGATGCCAGGACTGGAATAAACCAAGCCTGCGTAGGAACTGATTTCTTCGCTGCGAAGTTTGTTGCGCAACATCGCGACAATGGCAAAGGCCCCGAGATTCATAAACACATAGGTGCCCAGATAGAAGGCGACCGCACTGACTGCCGAGCGAGCACCAACCGGCGAGACACCAACCATGGCCACCGCGGCGGCAACGGCCATCATCAAATAGCCGGCATGGGCAATCGTGGAGTAGGCTAATAACCGTTTGACATTGGTCTGACCATAGGCTGCCAAATTGCCGAGCGTGCAGGTGAGGGCAGCCATCAGGCCAATCACATAGACGATGAAGTGCCGCGTTTCGGCTAGCGCCGCGATGGCCTGCGTCGACTCAAGCGATCCCTCTGTCCCGGCAGCCAGCACGGGGACTCCCAGCCCATAAGCCACTCGCAAGAGCAAAGCCACCGCTGCCGCCTTGCTGGCCACCGACAAAAAAGCACCGACTTCGGCAGCGGCTCCAGCAAAGACATCGGGACACCAAAAATGAAATGGCACAGCCGAGAGCTTGAATGCCAGGCCGACTGCCACCATCAGGCCACCCAAGGAAAGCACCATAATGCTGCCGCTATCAACGCCCGCACTGGTAATGCGGGCCAACTCAAGCGACATGCTGGGAAAGTGGCATGTGCCCAGAACACCAGCCAGCAGGCTCACCCCGTACAGCATGACGCCGGCCGCCCCCGCCCCATAGACGGCATATTTAATCGCCGCTTCAGAACTCGCCTTGCGGCCTTTGAGAAAACCCGCCAGCGCATAGGAAGGCACGCTGGCCATTTCGACAGCCATAAAGAGCATCAGCAAGTGGTTGGCCGACGCCATCAAACACATCCCCAATGCGGCGCCCAGCACGAGTGAGTAAAAGTCGGCGCCGTCCTCTCGATCGGGGATGCCCGATGCTTGAGTGAACAGAATGTAGAGCACTAAAAACCCGGTCAGTATGAACCGCACAAAGGCTGTCAGCGAGTCATAGACCAGCAGGCCTGTAAAGAGTTCCTGTCGCGTGGAGAGCGTTTCCCCAACGGCTCTAGCCATCGGCAACCACGGCGATCCGGGCAGACCGCGCAAATCGCACCAGGCAAACCAGAGGGCAAACGACACGCCGCCCAGTGCCACCATGCCGGAATTGAGTCGCCGCAAGAGGGGCGCAATTCTGCAGAGCAAAAGCAACACGACAGTTGTCGCCAAACAGAGTTCAGGCCGAAACAGCGGCAGCGACACATTGAGCGTGTCGTTGAGCGAAGCGGTGATCAGCGTTCCAAGATTCACGATCTCGATTTCCTTTTTCTGTTTTGCCTGAGCTGCTAACGAGACTCGCCTGAGGCATCCGCTTCGCTCCGAGTGAGAGCAGGCACAAGAGCGACAGCGGGGCCGGCTGATTGGTCGTGCATGCGAGTCCAGTTGGCCAGCGTTTCGACCTGTCGATTCACCGTGGGCGTGACATAATTGAAGAGGAGTTGTGGCGCCACGCCAAACACGATTGCCAGAAAAACAAGAGGTGCGGCAATCGAGAGTTCGCGGGGAGTGATCGGGGTCAAGGCTTCGCCATGTGGCCCCTTGTATTCCGCTCCCAGATAGACCCGCTGGATTGCCCAGAGAATGTAGGAAGCCGTCAGAATCACTGTAAAGGCCGAGATCACAGCCAACACGCGGCTGTAATTCCAACTCGAAAGCGTCACGAGCACCTCGCCTATAAAGCCGCACAGTCCGGGCAGCCCCAAGCCGGCAAAGAAGATGGCAATTGCCAGTCCACTGTAAACAGGCATGCGATTGAAGATGCCCCCAAACTCGTTGAGATTGCGGTGATGCACCCGGTCGTAGAGCACGCCCACCATAAAGAACATACCCGCTGAACTGATGCCGTGGGCCAGCATTTGAAACACCGCGCCATTGACGCCCTGCGCCCACGCATCCCAGCGGTATTCGTGTCCGGCCACCGCACTCCAAACACCAATGCCAAGCATCACATAGCCCATGTGACTCACCGAACTGTAAGCCACCATGCGCTTAAAATCTTTTTGCGCCAGCGCCGCAAACGCACCGTACACCATTGAGACAACTCCCAGCCCGCAGACCAGCCACGCTAGCGAGAGACCAGCACCCGGACAGATCGGATAGCAAATTCGCAAGATGCCGTAGCCACCGAGCTTGAGGAGCACGCCTGCCAGAATCATCGAGATTGGCGTCGGAGCCTCGACATGCGCGTCTGGCAGCCAGGTATGCACAGGCACCACAGGCACTTTAATCACAAACCCAATCAAGAGCAGCAAAAAAGCCCACATCTCCAGACTCATCCCCCAGACCTCTGAGGCCGCAAATGGGGAATTCCCCGACTGTCCAATCTGAGCCAGCGCCAGCAAATTAAACGTATGAATCGGCGCATCGGCCGCGCGAATGGCCGCGATCGCCGCATCGCGTGGGGCTGCTGCAATCGCTGGACTGACAACATGCGTGGCCAGCAACTGCTCGTCGGAGAGCGCTCGCAGGTCGCTGGCAAAATAGAGCATCAGAATTGCCAGCAGCATCAGCACACTGCCGAGCAGCGTGTAAAGGAAAAACTTAATCGCCGCATACTCGCGGCGTGGACCGCCCCAGATGCCGATCAAAAAATACATCGGCAGGAGCATGACTTCCCAGAATACGTAAAATAGAAAGAAGTCGAGCGACACAAAGACGCCAAGCATTCCCGTTTCAAGGAGTAAAAACAGAACAAAATAAGCCTTCACATGCCTGGTGATCGGCCAGCTTGCCGCCGCGGCCAACATCGAAAGAAACGTCGTCAAAACCACCAGCGGCATGCTGATGCCGTCGATGCCCAGCAGGTATTCAATGCCAAATGCCTCAATCCATGGCAGCTTGACGATTCCCTGCATTCCCGCCTCGCCAACCTGAAACTGAGCCGGCCCGATCGCCCCAAACAGCCCAGGCACAGCCATCCAGAGCGAGATCACAAAGACCACGGCCGTTGTCGCCAGCGCCACCCAGCGAACGAATTCCTCGCGTGCCTTGGGAATGATGGGCAGCGAGAGCAGAGCAGCCACAAGTGCCGGTAGAAAGACGATGGCCGAAAGAGGCCAGAAAGCGGGCTGTGAGAGAGCGTGCATCGGGGGCATGGCAAGAAATCCGTCGGGTGTTTTTGCTGGGACTAGAGTTTGAAAGCGAAGCGTTTGGGAGGATTGTTTCTGATTTTCTGAATGACTTGAGTTGATCGTTCCAGTGCTTGGATGAGTGGCTCTGTTTGAATGGGTCAATCAAGCTGCCAGCGAGGAACGCAAGAATAAACTCGCCAGCACAAACATTGCCACCGTTCCAATCACGATGAACATCACGTACTGGCGAAGGTGGCCAGTTTGGAGTTTTTTGAGTTCTACCCCTGCGATCCATGTAGCGCTGGCCGTAGCATTGACTAATCCATCCACAAGCGTGCGGTCGATCCAGGCATCGATGCCAGCCAATTGCCTAGCCGTCCAGGCAATGCCGTCGATGAGCTTGTCGATCACGCCCAGATCGATGCTACTGGCAAGGCTGGCTATGCCAAGCACGGGCTGGACAAAAATGGCCCCGTAGAGTTCGTCAAAATACCATCGCTGCTTGAAAAATGTGTAGATCGGACGAAACACCCACGCCACAGCCAGCGGCGAAAGAATCCGCCACACATACATCATCGCCGCCAGCAGCACACCAGCCGCAGCGGTAGCAAATGCTGCCAGCGTAGCCGTCTCGTGGATCGCTCCAACATGACTCTCGTGCTCAGCCGGAATCGTCAGACTGCCAAACAGATAGCCGCTTGTGACCGTGGCAGCCGTGCCAGCAGGTCGGGCCTGCTCCAGCATCGCAGCAATCCCAAAGCCACCCGGCAGCGACCAGCCAGCCACGATTGCCAGGATCGCAAGCGCCACTAGCGGCGCCACCATCACGCGTGGCGATTCGTGGGCATGTTCGGAAATGTGGGCGTCGCGAGGTTGGCCTGCGAAAGTCATGAACCACAGGCGAAACATGTAGAACGCTGTCAGGAAAGCCCCCCCGGCAGCCGCTGCAAAAAGAATCGAGTGACTTGGATTGGCCTGCGAAAAAGAGAGTGCCTGCGCGAGAATCGAATCTTTTGAGTAGTAGCCCGAGAGGCCGATCACAAAAGGCACGCCCGCCCCGATGATGGCCAGACATCCGACGAGCATCGTGCCGGCCGTCCACGGCATCACCTTGGCCAACCCGCCCATCTTTCGCATGTCGTTGGTGTGGCAGGCGTGGATCACTGATCCCGAACAGAGAAAAAGCAGGCTTTTGAAAAAGGCGTGCGTGAACAGATGAAAGAGTCCCGCCACCCAACCGCCTACGCCCAGCGCGAGCATCATGTAGCCGAGTTGGCTGATCGTTGAATAGGCCAGCACCTGCTTGATGTCGGTAGCCACCAGTGCGATCGTGGCAGCCAGAAACAGAGTGATGGCGCCTGTGTAGGCGATCACGAGTAAGACATCGGGCGTGAGCACGGGATAGAAACGCCCCATGAGAAACACGCCGGCTGCCACCATCGTGGCCGAATGAACGAGCGCCGAGACGGGCGTTGGCCCTTCCATGGCATCGGGCAACCAGACAAACAAAGGGAACTGCGCACTTTTCCCCACGCATCCGCAAAAGATGCCGATCCCAGCGACGAAGAGCAGCCAGCGACCGTAGCCCATCGCCCGCCAATCATCGACACGGTTGGCAATCTCACTGGCGCTATCTTCTGGTCGAGCGGCATGATCGAGCGTGATTTCGGCCACCCGATCGGCGGCCGCAAACTTCACCATGCCATCGGGCACCTGGAGGGCGTGATGCGTAGCCTCTGGTCGCACAAGGCTCAAGAGGCCCGGCCTCAGCGTTTCGATTCCCGCTGCATTTGGCCCACTGGAATCGGCGAAGTGCAGCGTGCCCAAAGCTCCCCACAGAGCCATCATGCCGATGATCATGCCGAAGTCACCAACGCGATTGACGATGAAGGCTTTGTTCGCTGCGTTTGAAGCACTCTGCCGCTCGTAGTAGAAGCCGATCAAAAACCACGAACAGATGCCGACGAGTTCCCAGAAAATGAATATCATCGCCAGATTGCCGGCAATGACGATGCCCAACATCGAAAAGCAAAACAACGACAGAGACTGAAAGAATCGGGAAAAGCGGCCGGGTCGATGGAAGTGGCTGCCGTCGGTCAGGTGCACTGTGTGGTCGGTGAAGTCGTGTAATTCATCGTGCATGTAGCCAGCGGCATAGATGTGAATGCAACTGGCGATGAAGGTCACCACCACAAACATCAACACTGTCAACGCATCGATGTACCAGCCGATCGAAAGTTTGAGGGCACCACCTTCGTACAGCGTGTACCAGTCGCCAGAGTAGGCCGGTGGCAACGGTTGGGCGTGGCTATCAGCGTGGCTATCAGCGTGGCTATCGCTGGCCGCATGCGAGTCGTGCGCTACGGCCTGCACGGGATGAACGCTCAGCCAAGTGCCGAGGGCCGCCAGCGAAAGGGCCAAGGAAACGACGATGGCGGCCGTTGCCACCCCTGCCGAACTCTTGCCATGCGGTCCCATCCGCGGCCCAAAAAAAAGGATTGCGACAAATGACACCAGCGGTGTGAGCCACGCGAGGCCAAGCAGCAGCGGGAGAGTTGAGGCTGGATCCATGGTCGGGTTCTACAAGCTATTTCTGTTTTATTTTTATTAAATTCAATGGACAGGAGCGGGGCAACGCGTAGCCCAAACGGCAACCGCGACGGGTTTCTCTCAGCCTTGCAGGTCGTCAGCTTGATCGATATCGACAGTCGAGTGGTTGTTGTAAAAATTAAGCGTGATCGCCAGCGCCACGGCGGCTTCGGCGGCGGCCAAAAGGATGACAAACAGAGCGATCGCCTCGCCATCTAATCCAATGGAGGCCGAACCCTCACCGCGGAGGTAGGGTGAACCGAAGGCGATAAAGTTGACATTGGCGCCATTGAGCACCAGTTCAATGCCCATCAAGATGCCCAGGGCATTGCGCTTGACCGCCATGCAGACAACGCCAGAGGTAAACAGGATCGCCCCCACTACCAGATAGTGAGTCACGCTGACAGGATCGCTCAAAACACCACTGGCAAAAAATCCGGCGGCACAAAGAGGGGCGGTTGGATTCATGAACGCCCCCCCGTGGTGGCAGCATCGGCACCGGCCGTCTCAATACCCCGTGGAATTCGCCGCCGTTTGGCACGAGCTAGATAGGCCGCTCCGACCAACACCACGAGCAGATGCACCGAAACGATTTCAAAGGGCAAGAGATAGCCGCTCCGAATGGAAGCCGCGGCCGGCGTAGCGGTGGGATCATCGTCGACACGCACGCCTAAAAGGGCCATTCCCAAGGGGGTTGCCGAAGGGGCCACCACAAGGCCCATTGCCGGCCGTCGCCAAGAATCGACGGAAAATGCCGCTAAGAGCAGTACCATCAAGAGTGCCGCACCGACGATGCCACCCAGCACCTTATCGCTCGATGGTGTGCGAATCGAAACAAACGGCGACTGAGCCGTGAGCATCACGCCAAACACCAGCAGCACAAGCGTGCCGCCAACATAGATCATCAACTGCATCGCGCCGACAAAATCAGCACCGGCTAAAAAGAAGATTCCGGCTGTCGCACCGAGCGAGAGAACCAAGTAAAATGCCATTCGCACAACATTGTCTGTCAGCACAACGGCCACGGCACACGCGCAGGCCGCAGTGGCAAACAGGTAAAAGAGCAGCGAGTGCCAGTTGATGGCCGCCAGCAATACCATCCCCGTCATGCCCAGAGAGTCTCCCGGCAAGGTTCCCATCATGGCTGCACCTGACTGACTTGTGACACAGGCCCGCTAACCGTCGCCCGACCTCCAGGCCCTTCCAGCCAACCTTCGCGAATCTCGCCGGCCGGCCGCGATAGACCGCGAATCACTCCGCCCGGCAGCAGCAACTGCCAGAACATCGCGCCGACAAACATGACAGCGGCGATCGGCGTGCAGTATTTTAGGCAGGTTGTCATCACCTGATCGATGCGCAGTCTGGGCAGCGTCCACCGTATCCACATCATCACCAGCACGCCCAGCGTGGCCTTGCCCATCAGATTGGCACAGCCCGCCAACCGCACAAAATAGTTGGCCGTATCACCCGTGCCTTCAGAAAGGCCCAGCAGTGTGGCCACTGGGATCGGCCCGTTCCAGCCGCCCATGAATAAAATCGCCGCCAGTGCGCTGACTAAATACATTGAGCCGTATTCAGCCATAAAGAAGAAACTCCAGCGGAGTCCCGAATATTCAGTGTGGAATCCGGCCACGAGCTCGCTTTCGGCCTCGGCCAGATCAAACGGCGCTCTGTTGACGCTCGCGATGGCACATGTCACATAGACCCAGAAGATCACAAAAGTGAACGGGTCGTGAAAGAGATACCAGTTGATGAACCATCCTGCCTGCTTTTCGGCAATCGTGACCAAATCCATGCTGCCGGCCAGCATCACCGGCACAACCACGCACATTCCCAGCGGAACCTCATAGCTGACAACCTGTGCCGCCTCTCGCATGGCGCCAAACAACGACCACTTGGACGCCGACGCATAGCCGGCCAAGATCACTCCAAAGACTTCGAGGCCGAGAACGGCAACAACGAAAAACACCCCAACATTGAGTCTCTGGCCGACAAAATCAAAGGCAAATGGAAGCGCAATAAACGCACAGAACGAGGCACAGAAACTCACGTAGGGGGCCAAACGAAAAAGCATTCCATCGGCTCCATCGGGCATCAGATCTTCCTTGGCTAAGAGTTTGATGCCGTCGGCGAGCGACTGCAGCCAACCAAAGCGACCGCCGGTGCGGGTGGGCCCCAGACGGTCTTGAATCCGCGCGGCAATCTTGCGTTCCGCCCAGATAAAGACAAGCGCTCCGCCAGCGATCACATTGAGCACCAAAAATGCCGCCACACTGGCCGTGAGAGTCCACGCCAGCCACTCGGGCAGTCCGACGGTAGTGATCAGAAAATCGGCCATGCAAAGCCCTGCAAAACAGTCCCGGATCGGGGCGCCGCTGCGGCACAATCCTCGGTCAAAATGCCTTTTTCCCGTTCTGAAACCGACATCGTGAAAATTCGCACGAAGTGTGACCGAAGTCGGCTGGCTTCACAAGTACCGGCCGCAAAAAACGCAAAAAAGAGAGGCCTGCAGCATGATTTCCTAAAAAGTCTAAGCCCCGACCTGAGCTAGGGTTTGGGTTCATTCTGGGGAATGGTTTTCGGACTGCCAACGAAAATCGACTGCTTGTAGCGACTGCTAGGATCGTCTGACGCAATGATAAAAAAGAGATGCCTGATGATCACTTAAAAACTTCAAGGACATGTATGAAACGCCTGTTAATTGTCACTTTTCTTCTGTTTGTCGGATCACCTGCATTCGCTGAGGACGAAGACCTCCATATGCAACTGATGCGAGCGACGGTAAAGATCAGCCACGACCAATCGACTGCCAGCGGATTTATTCTGTTCAAAGGCCAAGAAGAGGGCTATGTCCTCGTGACCGCGGCACATGTTTTTGAGAAGACACCAGGGTTCGAGACAACCGTGGTGTTCCGCAGCAAGGTAGCGGAGGGGGAATATAAGAAGGAGCCCACACAACTCGTCATCCGAAAAAATGACCATTCGCTGTGGCAGAAGCATCCAACCGAAGATGTTGCCGCCATCGCCGTTGTGCCGCCGCAGAACGCCGACTTCTCCGTGATCTCGACCGCTCTCCTTGCCACGGACGACTCGCTGCGAAAGCAGCAGATATCTCCCGGCCAACGCTTGGCAATCCTTGGGTATCCACACCGGGAAGAAGGAAGCGAGGCGGGCTTTGCGATACTCCGGGATGGACCGATATCCACATTCCCTCTGCTACCAACGGTAAAGACGAAAAACTTTTCTGTGAGTACAAACACGTTTGAGGGGGATAGCGGTGCCCCGGCCTACCTTGTTCAAATGAACAAGGTTCGTGACTCCGACCTGAAACCAATTGTAGGCATCGTTACCGGCCAAAGGATGCTGGACGAAGACTTGAAAACGCTTTACGGCAGCACAACTCTACGACACCGTTTTGGGCTTGCAATTGTCGTCCACGCATCGTTCATCGCTGAAACGATTGACCTTCTCATGGATTCCAGATCGAAGCGTTCGGAATGACGCAAGCCGCAGGGCCTCCTTCATTCCGTCATTTCCGCGAAGGCGGGGATCGGCGCAGCTGTTTGATCCCGTGCACCGCTGCTGGGCTCCATGCGTAGCCGCTGGGCAAAGCGGCGGCGAAATGCAACGGCTCAGGCAAGCGCTCTCACCGGTCGATCTCACCCATCACGATGTCGAGACTGCCCACGATCGCTGGAACGTCAGCAATCAGACAGCCCCGGCAGAGCTCGTGCACCACCGAAAGATTGGAAAAAGAACTCGAACGGGCCCGAGCCCGCCACGGAATCGCCGAACCGTCGCTGACCAGATAAAATCCCATTTGACCCTTCGGGCATTCTGTCTCTAAATAGGCATCTCCGGCCGGAATTTTTTCGAACAGTTTGAGGGGCTCGCCCAGCGGGCCCTTGCAGGCGGCGTAGCGGTCAATCGCCTGCCGCACCAGATCCATCGACTGCACCACCTCCAGCATCCGCACAAAAAAGCGATGCCAGCAGTCGCCCAGCACGGCATCGATCGGCACCGCTGGATAGGCATGATCGCGCGGGTAGTGCCCATTTTTTTCAACGGCCACCTCAAAGGCATAGCCGTCATACATTCCCGTGTAGATACTCTCGCCGTCGCGTCGCAGGTCTTGATCGACGCCGCTGCCTCGCAGCACAGGCCCGGAACAGCCATAGTCGATTGCCATCTCGCGAGAGAGCACGCCGATGCCACCAGTCCGCTTGATAAAGATCGCATTGGTCGTCAAGAGAGCGTGGTATTCCTGAATCACCGGTTCAAACTGATCCAGAAAAGCCTCGCACTTTTCGAGCCAGCCAGGCGGCAGATCGGCCGTCAGACCACCGACTGTGATATAGCTGTAAGTCAGCCGAGCGCCGCAGGCTTCCTCAAAAAGATCGAGGATTTTCTCTCGTTCGCGAAAGGCGTAGAGAAACGGGCTGAAGCTGCCTAGATCGAGGCCGTAGGCACCCATGCCGACCAAGTGGCTGGAGATCCGCCCAAGTTCTGTAATCAAGACGCGGAGATGGCGGGCCTTCTCGCTGACCTCGTGCCGCATGAGTTTTTCCACGACCAGAGCCCAGCCGAGATTCATGTTCATCGCAGCCAGATAGTCCATTCGATCGGTGTAGGGGATCCATTGCCGAGCGCTCAGATTTTCACCGATCTTTTCTGCGCAGCGGTGGAGGTAACCGATGTGGGGTTCCAGTTCCGAAACCACTTCGCCGTCGGTGCGCAGCACCAACCGCAACACACCATGTGTGCTGGGATGCTGCGGCCCCATGTTGACGAGCATTTCGTCAGTGCGAACGTCAAACTCAATGATCCGCGGATCGTCGTCGATGAGATGTGCCATACGATTCCTGTCAGCGTTTTCTACATGTGATTCGATGTGGTTCTGGCGAACGACTGCTGCGATGAGCGCGGCCGCTGCTACTTGGCCCGGATGCCGTGGTAGTCCAGTGGCATCTGATAATCTTTACGCAGCGGATAGCCTTCCCAGTCTTCGGGGCAAAGGATGCGACGCATGTCTGGGTGGCCTGTAAATTCGATGCCGGAAAGATCATAGACCTCCCGCTCGTGCCAGTCGGCAGTTCGCCAGACACACGCCACGCTACCCACCTCGGGCAACTGCCCGGGCAGATCATCTTTCCAGCGAGGCAGTTTCACTTTGAGCACGAGGCTCACGCGCGAAACAGTGCTCCAGAGGTGGTAGACCAATTCGGTGTGGGGCTGCCAACTGACTTTTGCCGCCTTCTTTGCATCGGGCTCAAACCAGTCGATCGCCGTAAGGCACTCCAGCGAGTCAAACCGCGAGTCGCTCGAATTCTTCAGCCAGCGACAGACATCAACGATCCGTGCCGCAACCACTTCCACCCACGGATCGATCACATCCAGCGCGGTCCCCAGTACGGCCCCGGGAAAAGCTGCTTCGAGTTTTTCCAGAAACGCCGGGCCACGCATAGATGCACCTGTTGAAAAATGACGGACAAAAATTGGAGATTCAAAACAAGCTGAAAAAACGCCTCAAACGAACTGCTACTTCGCCACGAAACGCTCAGCAGAGACAGCCCGCACCCAGTCGAGGTCACCACGGTTCCAGACATAGGCAAAGCCCACGAGCAAGACGGCAAAGAATGCGGCCATGTCGACGACCGCCGTGCGGGCCAAGAGTGAACCGGCTCGCGTCACCGCCCACTCCCCCTGAGCAACCGACTGACTGCGTTCCCCTCGAGTCTGCTCAATCATCCGCAGAGTGGCGGCATCGGGCACAAACTCCGGCACGGTCGGTTGGCGAATGCCGAGTTCTTTGAGCAAGCCGGTGGCCGCAGGCGAAAGGCCGACAATCCCGTCACCAGCCACCGATCCTGCGCCTGTGACTGCAGAGGTGGCTGCAATGCTTGTGTCGACGGAATCAGCCACTTGCTGCACGGTGACGAGCCCAGGATCCGACAGTTGCACGGCTTTGCCAAACACAGTGGCCCAAGGAAAAAATAGCGCCACTTCCACATCAAAGATAATGAACAATAGGGCGACCACATAAAACCGCAGATCAAATTGCACAAAGCTGGAGCCGATCGCTGGCTCGCCGCATTCGTACACCTCAAGTTTTTCGACATTGGGCAACCGTGGACGGACAAGCCAGCCCACCAGCAAATTGACGCAGAGAAATGCTCCGCCCACAGCCACAAAAAGAGCCACGTAGCCCGCGATTAAAACCGGATGGATGGAAGAGGATTCGTTCATAGGGGCTCTTGTCTCGAACTGGATTACTGATTTGGACCGCCATGCACCGGTTCCACAATCACTTTGGAGGCAGCCACGGCCGTTGGATTGATCGTTGATCGGCCCCAGGCGACCTCCACGGGCAGTCGGGCAAAATCTACGATCGTGCCATCGCGGCTGTAGCAACTCAAATCGTGCGAGGCACCCATGAAAATGCAATCAACCGGGCACGGTTCAACGCAGAGGGCGCAGAACATGCACTTCGAGTAGTCAATAGCAAACCCACTGACGCGAAAACCCTTGCCATCAGTGACGCGTTCCTTGCCGATATAGATGCAATCGACCGGACAGGCCTTGGCACATTGGTCGCAGGCGATACAGGTCGTCAGATCGAAACGATGAAAACCCCGATAGCGGGACGCCACCGGCACCGGCAATTCTGGATACTCAAAATGCTCGGTGAACGTGCGGCGATTTTGATTGTAGGTGCTGCTAAAAACTCGCAGGGTCACGAGCATTCCTTGCAGCACCGTGCGAACGGCCGAAAATAGATTGCGAAACCATTCTCTCATTCTCTTGTCTCTCTCGTCGTGTCGCCCAAGGTGTGCCCGGCAGAGTTTTTTGAAAAAGATTTCATCTCTGCCGTGAGTATAGAGAGACGATCGTCAGCAACAAGATGCAGTTGGGTTTTCCGTACCGAAACCGGTTATGGGTTAGTGATTTTCGCCTGAAGCGCGAGTGTCCTCCTGGCGACCGGGCGGTTGTTCGGCCGAATGACCAGTTCTGCTTTAAACGCCTAAACAGCGGAAAAATGCCGGTTAGGCAACTGAAAAATATGCCTTTCGGGCTCCCGAAAGGCATCCCTTTGCTTGACGAACCGACCGAAACCTTTATAGTTAGGGAGGTTGGGCTGTGGCCGGTCGGCGTCAGCGGCAAGGAAGAATCTATGCTGGTTCTGTCTCGGAAAAAAGACGAGAGCATCGTCATCAACAACGATATCACAATCGTTGTGGTGGAAATTCGTGGTGATAAAGTGCGTTTGGGCGTTGAAGCTCCCAAAGAAGTGCCTGTGCATCGGCGCGAAGTCTTTGATGCGATCGCTCGGGGCGAACCCGTCGACGCCAAGGTTGCTTCTGGTGTGCGGACTGCTGTGGTTATTGATCACGAAAAATCGACGACAGAAACCGTTTCTCCGCTGGTAAAGCCTGCCGTTGCTCCAAAAGTGGACTAGCTTTTGACCGCGACAACGCCGCTACTGGCCTAGGCAGTTGCGGTGCCAGCGATGTCGGGTATGTTCTTACCCATCTGCTTGCTTGGCTAGCCGCACGTGCTGGAGACATGTCGATAACGCCCGTTGGCCTTTGATGATATGGATGGAAACTTTCGTGGAGCTTATTGTTTTCAGTCCAGACCGTTGTCTAAAATTTTTCTGTTCGAGTGTGGATTTTTTGGCTTCAAGTAGGCCCCGTCGTCTAGTGGTTAGGACACTGGCCTTTCACGCCTGTAACACGGGTTCGAGTCCCGTCGGGGTCATTTTAAAAACTGTTCTGAGCGGGAGTGATCGTTAGAACCGCCCGTCGATCTCATGACTGACAAAGCGACAAATAACACTCCAATTCTAAACAACGCCGTCGAGGCCCAACCGCTGGCAACCACCACTCTGCCTGCTCCAGAACTCGGGCCGGCAATCCTGCCCACAGAATCTGCCTACGATGCCGTCTTACTCGTCTCATTTGGCGGGCCGGATGGGCCAGACGATGTGATTCCGTTTCTGGAGAATGTGCTCCGTGGCCGTAATGTGCCGCGTGAGCGAATGCTTGAAGTTGCCGAGCACTACAACCACTTTGGCGGCATGAGCCCGATCAATGGCCAAAATCTTGCCTTGTTGACGGCTTTACGAGCAGAACTTAATCGCCGCGGTCCACACCTGCCGGTCTACTGGGGCAACCGCAACTGGCATCCGCTGCTCAGCGACACGCTCCGCGAAATGGCTGACGCTGGCGTAAAGCGGGCCATTGCGTTTGTGACGAGTGCCTACAGCAGTTACTCCGGTTGCCGGCAGTATCGAGAAAACATCGCAGCAGCCTGTGCAGACCTTGGCGAATGTGCGCCGCAGGTTGACAAAATCCGCGTGTTCTTTAACCACCCAGGATTCGTGGGTCCGATGGCTGCCAACGTGACCCGCGCCTTAGAGCATTTTCCAGCGGATCAGCGGTTGGATGTGCCGGTGCTCTTCACCGCGCACAGCATCCCGACATCGATGTCCGATTCCTGCCGGTATCTTCAGCAACTCACCGAGACTGCGCGACTGGTAGCGGCTGAAGTAGGAGTCAGACACTCCAATCTCGTTTTTCAAAGCCGCAGCGGACCACCCACGCAACCGTGGCTTGAGCCAGATGTCTGCGACGCTATTCGAGCGTTGCACCAGCAGGGCCAGACGCGCCTGGCCATCGTGCCAATCGGCTTTATCTCTGATCACATGGAAGTGCTTTATGACCTCGACACAGAGGCCGCCGATCTCTGTCGATCGTTGGGCATCGACATGGTGCGAGTGGCGACGGTCGGCACCGACCCATCCTTCGTGAGCATGCTGCGCGACCTGATCGCCGAGCGTGCTTGGAATCAGTCCGGTCGCTCGGCCATCGGCAGCCTGCCAGCCAATCACGATGTCTGCCCACTCGACTGCTGCCCGGCCCCGCTGGCGCGGCCGACCGAAAGAAAACGAGGCGATCAACCTTCCGCAGATCAACCGGTCGCACAGCGGCCTCTGTGCCAATGATACGTGAGACACCTGCCTTTCCCCTATGAGACTAGAGGGCGCAGGAGGACAGGACATGGAGAACCACAAGATGTTAGGAACCCAAGAGGCGTTAGTGGGCCCAACGGAAGGAGGGCCAGGCCCGACTGGAGTTCCGCCCACCAACGCGGCCGCCGCAGGGCCGAGAGGGAGTGGGCTCACAGGAGCGGCTAGCAACGGTCACAAGCGACCCGATCCCGCGGTGCCGGAGAAGCCCGTGCGTCGGCGGTTTGATGCCGAGTACAAGGCCCGCATTCTGCGAGAAGCAGATCAACCCACGCAGCCGGGGCAACTCGGTGCCATGCTGCGTCGCGAAGGTCTCTACGGGTCGCACCTTTCGATGTGGCGAAAGCAAACGGGACGAGGCAGCGCTCGCCGGCCTCACGCCTAAGCGTCGGGGAAGGAAGCCTGACCCGAATGCGCAGCTCATGAAAAAGCTTCGTCGGACGGAGGCCATTCTCTTTCGTCCAAAAAAACTCTCCTAGATCAACGGGGATCGAGTTGCCGCCAAACGACAACGTGAACGAGCCATGATCGCCATCGAGGAACTCTCCCCCTCCGTGGGAACAGCAGCCGCGTGCGCCGCCATCTGCGTGCCGCGGGCAACGGTCTACAGGCGCCGTCTGCCTGCGGTTGCGACCGCGATAGAAGCCACGGCCAAAGCCGCCACTGGAATTGAACGGAGAAGAATGCCGGCAAGTCCTAGACATCCTCCACAGCGAGCCATTCGTCGATAAAGCTCCGGCCTAAACCTACGCGAAACTTCTGGGGCCAGCCAAATGGACCTACTACTACCTCTCTGTGATCCTCGACATCTAGAGCGGCTAGGTCGTGGGATGGATGCTCGCCCACCGGGAGTCTCAGCATCTCGCCGCACGATTGATTCGCGAGACGCTGATCAAGGAGGGCATTCCCCACCGATCAACTGACGATTTCATAGTGACCGTGGCCAGGCCATGCGGTCCCAGGCCGTCGCGCAACTGCTAGCCACCCTAGGCGTGACCAAGGCCGACCCTATGTCAGCGACGACAACCCGTTCTCAGAGAGCCAGTTCAAGACGTTGAAATACCGACCCGACTTCCCAAGCCGCTTCGCCAGCCACGAACATTGCCTCGACCATTGCCCGAGGATTCTTTCACTGGCATAACGACGAGCACTGCCACTGGAGGCATTGGCCTCCTGACCCCGGCTGTTGTCCACGCCGGCAGCAGAGGTATGGATCAATCCGCCTAAAAATCGCCCACACGTTCGCACACTCGGACGAACACGCTACAGTAATTTCGTTCAGCAAGTGTCTCAAAGTCATTGACACGTTCCGGCCAGCATGAGACTCGTTGTGGCCAATTCTCTTCTTGACACGCCGAACCCCACTAAGGGCCGCGAACATGTCACGCTCGTGCATGGCTTCCTGGCCAACACTCTGATGCTTTTCTATCTTCGGCACAGGCTCCGCGATGCTGGATTTCAAACTCGGGCCTGGGGCTACCTCAATATGTGCTGCTCGATACGGCAGCACGCTCAGCGGTTTGCCTGCGAACTTCAGAGCCTCGATGCCGATCCCGGCATTGCGACAATTCATCTCGTGCTGCACAGTATGGGAAGTATCATTGCCCGCGCGGCGCTTGAGCAATTTCGGCCCCATAAATTGGGGCGACTGGTGATGCTCGCCCCGCCCAATCGGGGCTCATTTGCAGCCACGCGAGCGATGGCTGCCTGGGGCGGTCTGTTCAAGCCACTCCGTGAACTTTCCACTGCCAGCGATAGCTTCGTCAATCGCTTGAGCATGCCTGACGATGTGGATATTGGAATCATCGCGGCGCGGTACGACTTTCTCGTCTCGCTCGAGAGCACGCGACCTGATGTGCCGCACGCCCATGCGATTTTACCGTGTCTGCATTCCAGCCTGCTGTTTCGCCGCGATTCAGCCGATCTGATCGCGATGTTTCTCAAGCAAGGCTCCTTTGGGCATAACTGCCAGATCTCGACTCCGCAGGCTTCCCCGAGTGCCTTACCGGCTCAGGCAGGCTCTCAGATGGAACCCCTTTCGGGAAACGCCCTGAGCAGAAGCGATGGGGCTGTGCCCTGATGACCAACCGCCATCCACGACCACTGGGCAAGAGCACTGTGACGGTTTCCCCATTAGGGCTCGGCTGCTGGCCCTTGGCTGGCATGACGCGATCTGGCATCACACCCGCTGCTGCCGTCGCCACAGTCGCGGCCGCCGTCGACGCCGGCATCACGCATTTCGACACCGCCTATTGCTACGGCGAGAATGGCGAAAGCGAATTGGCCATTGCCGAGGCGATCCGGGGCCGACGGGCCGATGTTATGATCGCTAGCAAGTGCGGGATTCACTGGGAGCCTGGCCGCGTGCAAACGGTCGACGGTCGGCCGCAGCGGATCCGTGCAGAAGTTGAGGAGAGCCTGCGACGGCTCGACACCGACTACCTTGACCTCGTCTACCTGCACGCCCCCGACCCTCGGATTCCGATTGAGGAGTCGGCCAGCGAACTTTCACGCCTACTCCAAGCAGGAAAAACCCGCGCGGTTGGTACATCGAATGTATCTGTCGATCAATTGCAGCGGTTTGCTCTCAACTGCCAGGTCTCTGCTTGCCAGTTGCACTACAACATGCTGCAACGCGAGATTGAGGCCGAGATTCTGCCCTGGTGCCGCGATCACAGCGTCGCAATGATTGTCTACTGGCCACTGATGAAAGGTCTCTTAGCCGGAGAGATGCGGCGCGATCAGCTTTTTCCAGCGTCCGACAGCCGCCACAAATACCCGATGTTTCAGGGCGACGAGTTTCAGCGCAATCTCGACTTTGTCGAGGCTATTCGACCCGTGGCCGTGCGGCTCAACTGCGATCTTTCCAATCTCGTGCTGGCGTGGACGACAGAGCAACCGGGTGTCAGTAGCGTGTTGTTTGGAGCCACATCTCCAGAACAGTCGCGGGCCAACGCGCAGGCGTTTGAGTGTCACCTCGACGATGCTGCAAGACAGACAATCGCGACTGCAATCAAAGCCCGAGGCACTGTTGCTAGCCGCAAAGCTGTCTAGTCACTTGACCGCAATGCAGCCGACAAACCAGCGACACAAATACGACCGCCTCCGCTGCGACGACCGCCTCCGCTGCGACGACCGCCTCCGCTGCGACGACCGCCTCCGCTGCGACGACCGCCCACGCTGCGACGACCGCCCACGCTGCGACGACCGCCTCCGCTGCGACAACCGCCTACGCAGCGACAACCGCTTGCGCTTAAGCGCCGACGGTCTCCGGCTGTACGGCAGCAACGCTGACATACGATTGCCGCACCTTGAGGCATGTCTGCCGAAACGATTCTGGTCGGCTAACACCCGACAGTCGCAGCGTTTCAATCGGTCCACGGCGAAAGACAAGATCGCCCGCCGCATACCACTCCTGCCCAGGACGAACCAGCAGATCAATCGCATCAAAGCGGGAGAGTTCAACAAAACGCTCAACATGCGGGTTCACTCCGCGCTCGATGATCACGCGACGATTGGTCAGTCGGTAACGGCGGATCGCCCATGGCAGACGCATCGAAAGGTAGAGCATCAAACCCAGCGGCATGCTCGCCAAAAGCGCCACCCGACCCACGGTGATCACTCCGAAGCCTGCTCGGATTCGAAACAGTCGTCCGAGCCACTGTCCAAGCGCAGTCGCAGCGACTGAAGGCCAGACCGTCATGACTGTTGCCTCGGAAACGGCTGGAGGATAAACACCGGCGATCGAATGAACGACTGAATGCGTGGACTGTGTCATCAGTGAATCACATATTTTAAAAGGTGGTCGGTTGGCAATCGCGTGAATCGCGCCTGCGGTGAGCACGAAATCGTACCTCACCCTCGAACGAACAAAAGGGGAGAGTCCTCGGCCAGCATCTCCAACCCACAATAAAAAAACCCGCTGGAGCTCAGCCGAGCCCCAGCGGGTCCAAATTCTTTAATTTTCTGGCAGTTTGCCGATGTCGAAGATTGCTCTCACGACTCAACGGATCTCTTTTGGCGGCATCCTCATCATTCGATCGCGTAGCCTAAACCACGCAACCTGAAAGAGAGGCACGATCGTCTCCACAATCTTTTGAACCTGAAGCTTTCCGCACAGTGGTTATGACCACAATCAGTTTACACCGAATGGCCATCCACCGAGCGTTCCACTATCAGGGTGCCACCGCAGGCCCGAAGGCTTGCACGCTCAACGGCGTGATGCCGAAGAACTGGTGACGGTATCCTTAGAAAGGAGGTGATCCAGCCGCAGGTTCCCCTACGGCTACCTTGTTACGACTTAGTCCCAATCGCAGAGTTTATCTTAGACGCCTGGCTCCTTGCGGTTACCTCGGCGGCTTCGGATACCCCCCACTTTCGTGGCTTGACGGGCGGTGTGTACAAGGCTCAGGAACACATTCACCGCGGTATGCTGACCCGCGATTACTAGCGATTCCAGCTTCATGCAGGCGAGTTGCAGCCTGCAATCCGAACTAGGGCACGATTTTTGGGATTTGCTTGCTCTCGCGAGTTTGCGTCCCTTTGTGCGTGCCATTGTAGGACGTGTGCAGCCCTAGTCATAAGGGCCATGAGGACTTGACGTCATCCCCACCTTCCTCCGGTTTAACACCGGCGGTCTCACTAGAGTCCCCACCATTACGTGCTGGCAACTAGTGACAAGGGTTTCGCTCGTTAAGCGACTTAACGCGACATCTCACGACACGAGCTGACGACAGCCATGCAGCACCTGTGTATGTTCCACCCGAAGGCGTGGCCCTACTTTCATAGGGTTAATCCATACATGTCAAGACTAGGATAAGGTTCTTCGCGTAGCCTCGAATTAAGCCACATCCTCCACCGCTTGTGTGAGCCCCCGTCAATTTCTTTGAGTTTCAGCCTTGCGACCATACTCCCCAGGCGGAGCACTTAACACTTTCGCTACGACTGAAAGGCTATGGAGGACCCTTCAATCAAGTGCTCATCGTTTACAGCTAAGACTACCGGGGTATCTAATCCCGTTTGCTACCTTAGCTTTCGTGCCTCAGCGTCAGAAAAGACCCAGTAAGCCGCCTTCGCCACCGGTGTTCCTCAAGATATCAACGCATTTCACCGCTCCACCTTGAGTTCCGCTTACCTCTGTCTCCCTCGAGCACGGTAGTTTTGAATGCAGTTCCTCGGTTGAGCCGAGGGCTTTCACACCCAACTTTCCGCACAGCCTACGCACCCTTTAAGCCCAGTAATTCCGAATAACGTTCGTACGGTTCGTCTTACCGCGGCTGCTGGCACGAACTTAGCCCGTACTTCCTCCACGGATAGGTCAAACAGAGGGGAGTACCCCCCTGCATTTCCTCCCCATTGACAGTGGTTTACAACCCGAAGGCCTTCATCCCACACGCGGCGTCGCTCGGTCAGGCTTTCGCCCATTGCCGAAGATCCTCGACTGCAGCCACCCGTAGGTGTCTGGGCAGTGTCTCAGTCCCAATGACGCGGGTCGTGCTCTCACACCCGCTACCCATCGTTGCCTTGGTGAGCCGTTACCTCACCAACAAGCTAATAGGATGCAGGCCCCTCCCAAGGTGGAATCACACCTTTGGTCCGAAGACATTATCCGGTATTACCTGCAGTTTCCCGCAGCTATCCCAGACCTCGGGGTAGGTACCTACACATTACTGTCCCTTTCGCCGCTGTCCCCGTATTGCTACGGTTCTCGCTCGACTTGCATGCCTAATCCACGCCGCCAACGTTCATTCTGAGCCAGAATCAAACCCTTCAATTTTTTGGATCGTCATCTTTATTCGGCTTTCGCCAAACACAGAAGCATCGCACTTGCGTGCGACACACATTGATTTTCCTCGAAACCTCGAAGAGGCCCGAACTAACTATCTTAAAAACATTACCCAAACCATAACGCACTGCGGAGTAAACTCCACAGGCTTTTATGGCTGGTGCCGGTCACGATCGCGCGCCGGCTGAAACCAAAAAGAGATCAACTGCCAAATTGTCAAAGAACATTCCCAGCACAAAAGTCCTTGTGAGACTTTCGTGTCGGGAGAGGTAATCGTAGCAATACTTCGCCGGCGGTCAATCGCCTGCTGTCTGACCGCAGATTTTCGACATTTTAGCGGCTTTTCTTGAGCCGCAATCCGCGATGCGAATCATTCGACAGTTGGTTTTTTGTCGCCACAAAGAGCTGCCTGCGATGCCTGAAAAACCTGTTTTCGTCTATTTTTCAGCATCTAAGACGATCGGCACGTCGAGCCGATGCCTTTCTCGCTCCACCGTGACGAGCACCTGATCGCCCGGATTTCGGGCTTCAACAGCCGCTAAGAAATCGTCTGCGGTCCGCACAGGAAGGCCCGCCACTGCCACAATTAAATCGGCTCCAGATCGATCTACTTTTTCAAATTCGCCGACAAAAGGCCCCTGCCTGCGGCGTTCTCGGACGATCTTAAATCCCCGAATTCCGGCCCGTTCGGCCGGCCCGTCCGGCGTCAGCGCCGCGACGAGGAGGCCTGCGTCGGTCTGATAGACGCGGGCAATTCCGGCATCGGGGCGGATCACTTTTCCACGCTTGATCAACTGTGGCACAATCCTCGTGAGCGTTCCCACGGGAATCGCAAAACCAACTCCAGCGCTTTGGCCTGTGCGGCTGGCAATCGCTGTTGTCATACCGATTAAATGGCTGCCGCTATCGAGCAACGGGCCACCCGAATTGCCGGGATTGATCGCCGCATCGGTCTGAATGATTGACTTGATCGTGCGGCCACTGCGGGTCGGCAACGAGCGATTGAGACTGGAAATAATCCCCGTTGTGAGCGTGCGTTCCAGGCCAAATGGATTGCCGATGGCAAACACTCGCTGACCTACTTTTAAATCGGAAGAACTCCCAAAAACAACTGGCTCCAAAAGCGTTACTGGGGCATCGACCTTGAGTACGGCCACATCTGTGGCCGGATCAAAGCCCACCACAACTGCCGAGTGGGAAGAGCCGTCGTAGAGCAACACCTGAATCTCTTTGGCTCCCTCCACGACATGAAAGTTGGTCAGCACATGCCCCTGTTTGTCGAGCATGATCCCGGAACCGGCCCCTTCCGAGGGAACCTCGAGCAAGAACAGGCCCGTGGCCACCGTCGTTTTTGTGTTGATGTTGGCAACGCTGCGATTGACAGCCTCATAGACTGCAATGTTGGTGCGTTCTTCTGGAGTAAAATTTCTGGCGGCATCCACGCCCGCAGGCGTGGCCTGGGTCTGTTGAACCAGTGACTGGGCAACCGCCGCGGGGGAAAAGATTCCACACCCGACCAAGACGCACAACAGCAGGTAAGTAAGGGGCATAAAATATTTTCCTCTGGCTGACCGACGGCCCACAAAAACAGACGCAACTCATCGCTGGCCGAGCCGCCGACTCCAAGACGGCTTTCGGCACGCCTCTGCGACGCTCCGACTCCTATTGCTATCTACACGATTTCCTGCCTGCTGCGAAATTCCAAAAAACGCCGAAAAACGGCGTTGGCGGGAAGGGGGTCTAGCCAATAGGATTGGAGACGGACGGTAGGATGCCCGCCCGGCCGAACAAGGCTGCCAAGAAACTGGGAAACCCCGGCTCGGAGGAGAAACGATGTTTACTCATGTCTCGTTATTGTTGACTCGCCTGTGCGGAATCGCCGTTATCATCGCCTTTTTGATCAACACTGCGGCGCTGGCCCGGTCTGCCGATGCCGAAGCGAGCGTTTCATTTGTGGAGGCTGCGCAGCGTTCTGACTCCAGCCCAATCGTGACGGCCATCGGACTGCGAGCCAAACCAATTCTCCAGCCCACAGCAGCCACGGAGATCGTCATCTTAGTCGACACTTCGGCCAGCCAAGCCGGCGACTATCGCCGCGCAGCTCTCGACAGTCTGGCTGGCATTCTGGAAAAAGCTCGCGAATCGGATCGATTTCAGATCGCTGCTGTTGATATTGCCTGCGTGCCACTAGGGGACGGTTTTCTGGCGCCACGAGACGAATCAATCAGGGCCTCTACGCTCAAGCTGGATGCCCGCACGCCGCTGGGTTCAACCGATATGATCGCCGTGCTGGACGCAGCCGCCGAACTCTTTAGCGAGACTGCTTCGCCCCGCTCCATTATTTACATCGGCGATGGACCTGGGCTCACTGGCATCGCTACAGACGAATTCCAGCGGGTCGTCGATGTGTTGCGTTCCAAGCGAATTTCTTTTTCCAGCCTGAGCATTGGCCCACAGATCAACTGGCCTTGCCTGGCAGCAATTGCCAGCGCCAGCGGCGGTGTCTTGATGTCGCCGGGCGACGATGTTTCAGCCAAGGATGCTGGCAGCGCTCTGATCGCAATGGCTGTATCGCCGATCACCTGGCCAGAGGAAGTGGTGCTCTCAACCGATGCCCCCGACCCGCGATTGCGCCTGCTTCCGGGCCGATTGCCCCCCTTGCGCAGCGACCGGGATTCAATCGTTCTTATTGAAGGCCAACTCTCGTCGGCACGGCTCGAGATGCAGCTCGAGTGTGGCTCTACAAAATCGCCCCTTGCACTCGATATCCCTGCCGCTGCTCCGCAGGCCGAGAATGCCTTTCTGACGGAACTCGCCGGCAATGCCAGCGACAGCGATGGCGTTTTCCTACCTTTGCTGGGACGCGAGGGATTCGATATGGCGAAGGCGGCCATTCGCGGCGAGGCCACGGCGCTGGCCGAACTTTCGCGACAGGCCGAGTCTGTTGGGGCCCACGATTCAGCCGTTCGACTGGCAGAGGCATCACTGCGACGCGATCCAGACAACGCCAATGCATCGCTGATGCGTTCTGTGGCGCAATCTTCGACGCGATCCACGGCGGTCGAGGTGAATGAATTCGATGCCGATTTTGCTAGCTCGCCAGACTCGCAGCCCAGCGAACTCGAGGAAATCAATACGCTGCGAAAAATCCGTGGCCAACAACTTGAGCAGGAAATCGCCGTAAAGCTCCGTGAAGCCAGACAACTGATGGCCTCCGATCCAGACCAGGCCCGCAATGACCTCAAGGACACACAGCGACTCCTCGCGTCTGACGACTTGGATCCCGTGCTGAGAGATCGGCTGAACCGACAAATTGAAATCAGCGTTCGCGAATCTGCCGTGCGATCTCGGGACAAGTCGGTGCGCGATCTGGCCACCGAACAGCGTGCCGCCAGCGGTCGCGAACGGTTGAAGCTCCTCGACAAACTGCATCGGGAGGAGGATCGGATCAAGCAACTGACGCTTCGCTACAACACTCTGGTTGAGGAGGGCATGCGGACGGGCTACCAGCAGCCGACCACCAGCTTTCATGATGCCGAGCGTGTCGTCGGCAAGGAAATTGCCGAAGCCGCTCCCGATCTGCACGCCAACCAGGGCATCCCGATGACGGCCCGCATACTCGGCCGTACCGCGCCTCTGGTCGCACGCATTCTCGATTACGACACCGAGAACGCACGCGTGCGGCGAGATTCGCAGCGGGGATTCATGGATGCCTTGCACCTTGCGGATGTGGCCCACATTCCTTTTCCGGACGAACCGCCAATTGAATATCCCAGTCCTAAGAAATGGGCTGACTTGACAAAAAAACGTGAGAAATACAAGTCGGTCGATCTGGATAAAGCTGGCAGTGCCGAGAAGAAGATTTTTGACGCACTCGACAAGAAGGTTGAGAGCTTTGAATTTACAGAAACGCCGCTTCGCGATGTCATCGCCCAGATTGAGGATGCGCAAGGCATTCCAGTGGAGCTCGACATGAAGGCCCTTGAAGACGCCGGGTTTGATCTTGAGACGCCCCTTACAAAAAGCATCTCGGGCATCTCTTTGCGTTCGGCGCTACGACTCTTGCTGGGCGACTTGGATCTTGCCTACATCATCAAAGATGAGGTGATGCTGATTACCACGAAGGAAAAAGCTGCGGAACATATTGTCATCAAGGTCTATCCCGTTGCCGATCTTGTGCTGCCGGTGAATCCCAGCAGCGGAATCAATCCGTTTCAATTGGGCGGCGGCATGGGCGGCCAACAGGGCGGCCAACAGGGCGGCATGGGCGGCCAACAAGGGGGCATGGGGGGCCAGCAAGGCGGCGGCATGTTCCAGATCTCCGACGCACGGGCCTTGGTTGCCCGCCGAGAAAAGCCTAACACAACGCCACTTCCTTCCCGAGTGGGTGCACCGCGGCAACCAACCGCAGCGCCTCGCAAAGCTCCTCCGGCGGCCGCTATTTCACGTGCAATAACTCCCGTTCAAGCAGCCAGCGAACTTCAGACGGATGCCGTCGGCCTTTCAAAACAGATTGTGGAGGCTGCCGATCTTCAGACGGCTATCCGCAATTATTTGGATGCCCCTTCGATCGCCTCTGGTGAGTCCCAACAGACTGAATCGAAGCCGACAGGTGGCAACGCAAAACAGGGGACTGTCAAACACCAAAAGACACCCCCTACGGAGCGAGAGATGGCGATTCGCATGTCGCGACTGCGAGTGAGTGCTGCAGAACTCGGCCGCAGCGATCGCTTTGATCGGGCGGCCGACCTGATTTCAGCAGCCATCATTTCGGGCCATGCAGAACCGTGGATGTATGAGGCATTGGCCGTGGCAATGGAGGCCGCTGGTCGGCCTCGCGAGGATGTCGATCGCGTTTTACTTTCAAGTGCCGATTCGGCGACAACTCCCAGCGATCTGCTGCTCTTGGCTAATTACCTGGCTCGCTCTGGATCGGCAAAGCAGTCCATTCGAATCTGCAAGCAGGTGACCATACTGGATCGGGCAAACCGTGAGGCTTTTGCACTGGCAATGGTGCTGGCTGCCAGCAGCGAGGATGTCGGCACGCTCCTTTGGGCCTGCCCCGGCGTACTGCAACACCAGTGGCCAGCCAGCCAGCAAGAGGTTGTCACGCGGGCGACGAGGCTCTCAAAGGCGACCATCGAAAAATTGGAGAAGGCGGGCCAGACCGAGACTGCTCTGGCATTTCAAGCCGCGATTGATACAGCGCTCGTCCGCGACATCGACCTGCAAATTACATGGGGCGGGGATGCAGACATTGATCTGATTGTCGAGGAACCAACCGGCACGGTTTGCTCCCTCTCTTCACCTCGCTCCCGTTCGGGCGGAACGCTCTTGGGCGACACTGCGGCCGCAGCCGTCTCTGCCAAGCAACCCGGGGCCGCTGGCGATCCGACCAATGCTCTGCAGCGGGAACGTTATGTCGCCGCCGAGGCCTTTCCGGGCACCTATCGGGTTCTCATTCGTCGGGCCTTTGGAAAAGTTGCTGCCGACACGATTACCGCCGAGCTAACGCTCTACAAGGGCACCGACCGCGAACAAAAACTTCGCCGACAACTGCCGCTGGGGGCCGATGAGGTGCTGCTGAGCATCGACCTGCCGGCGGGCCGGCGACGCGAGTCACTGCTGGATGCCCAAGTCGCACAAGATGTTGTCGTCCAACAGCAACTGGGTCGAGTGATTCTGGCTCAACAACTCAACGGTCTCAGCGATCCATCCACGCTCGCGTCACTTTCTCAAAGCAGAACGGGTGGTACCGCGGGCCAAGGAATCCCGGGGCAGCCATTTTTTCGTGGCGGCGCGGTTGGCTACCAGCCAGTAGTCTCGATGCTGCCGGAAGGTGCTAATTTTTTTGCTCGAGCAGTTGTCTCGGCTGACAGACGCTATGTCCGCGTGACATCAACTCCGCTTTTCTCTGGCGTTGGCCAAGTCACGCAGTTCTCATCGAGTGGTGGCGGTCAGCAAGGCGGGCAGCAGGCAGGCGGTCAGCAGGGCGGTCAGCAGGGCGGTCAGCAGGGCGGTCAGCAAGGCGGTCAGCAAGGCGGACTACAGGGTGGCCAGCAGGGCGGCCAGCAAATGTGCTGGGTTGCCCGCGAGGTTTATGGTGATCACAATCCAAAGTGGCTGTTGTTTCGCCACTGGCTTCGGACATCGGCCCCACTCTGGCTGCACGACTTATACGCCAGCCACGGCCAAGAATTTGCTCTCTGGATCCACGACAAACCGCTCATGAAATCGGGTATCAGGCTCCTCATGGATCAGGCTATTTCACCATGCCTACCTTCGGAGTAATTTTAGCGGCCGCCGGCCAGAGCAGTCGCTTTGAGGATGCGCATTATAAAAAACCCTTTGCGCCACTCGCTGGCCGACCGGTGTGGATGCACTCGGCAGAAAAATTCCTGGAACGCGAGGATGTCAGGCAGGTTGTGGTCGTTGTCTCACCTGAAGACCGCGAATCATTTCTGGAAAAGTTTGCCGCCAATCTGGCATTCATGGGGATTACGCTCGCTGAGGGGGGCGACCATCGGGCCGACTCAGTCCGGCTGGGAATGGAAAAGCTCTCGCCTGAAATTGACATGGTGGCCATTCACGATGCTGCTCGACCGTGCCTGGCCTCTGTTTGGATTGATCGCGTCTTTGACGCGGGCGTGCGCACCGGTGCGGCGATTCTCGCCATTCCAGTGGTCGGTACGCTCAAGCGAGTCGCCCCCGACATGACCATCACAGAAACGGTTGACCGCAGCGGCCTCTGGGAAGCGCAGACGCCACAAGTTTTTTCGCGTGCCGTTTTAACCCGCGCGATTGCAGCAAATATCGGTAAGCAACCGACCGACGAGGCTCAACTCGTTGAGGCAATCGGCCAGAGAGTCACCGTGGTACAAGGCTCAACGATCAATCTTAAAATCACCTCCCGCGAAGATCTGCGACTGGCCGAGCAGGCTCTCAAGGCCCTCCCCAAGCCCACGCTCAGCGGCCCAGCCCACCCCTTCGCCGACGACGACAAGTGGCGGTGACATTTCCGACAGAAGGGCAATGAATTTTTCAGGCTAAGAATAGGCTCTGATGACCGACGAATCGACGAATTTGTTTGACGATTTTCAAGCCCGCGGGCTGGTGCATCAATCGACCGATGCCCTTGCGCTACGGCAGTGGTTGGCCACGCCCAGTCGCCGCGTCTACGCGGGTTTTGATCCAACGGCCGCCAGCCTGCATGTGGGCCACTTGGTGGCGCTGGTGCTCCTGCGTCGCGTGGCTCACGCGGGACACGAACCAGTGGCCTTGGTGGGAGGTGCCACCGGCATGATCGGCGACCCCAGCGGCCGCAGCGAGGAACGAAATCTGCTTTCTCCAGAGCAGCTTGCCGGCAATATCGCCGGAGTGGAGCGACAGATTCGCACGCTCCTGGCAGCCCCTAGCCTGACAGCCACCCGCTCTCACAATGCCGCCCCCGCAACGCGAGTGCATGTTGTCAACAATGCCGACTGGATGCGGGGCGTGGGCTACCTCGAGTTTCTCCGCGATGTCGGCAAGCATGTGCCGCTCTCGCAAATGCTGGGCAAGGACTCGGTCAAGAGCCGGCTGGAACGGGCCGACGGTGGTCTCTCCTACACCGAGTTTAGCTACATGCTTTTGCAAGCGTGGGACTTTGTTCATCTCTCTGACTCGCTCGACTGCCGTGTGCAGATCGGCGGCAGCGATCAATGGGGCAACATCACCGCCGGCATCGAACTGGGCCGCCGATTGCGGGCCCGCGACCTTCACGCAATCACCTGCCCCTTGCTGACAAAGTCGGACGGCACAAAGATGGGCAAGACCGCCTCCGGTGCGATCTGGCTCGATCCAAAGGCGACGAGCCCTTACCGCTTCTACCAATACTGGATCAACCTTGAAGATGCCGACGCCGGCCGCTGCTTAGCGCGTCTGACAGAATTACCTCTCGATGAATCACAGGCTCTGGATGGCTTGCGCGCGACAAACCCTGCTGCCCGCGACACGCAAAAGCGGCTGGCTGAAGAACTGACGCATCTGGTGCACGGACCGCAAGGACTGGCCGCTGCCCAGCAGGCAACAGCGATTTTCTTTGGCGCCACTATCGAGAATCTGGACGACTCGCTGCTGAGCGATATTTTCGCCGATGTGCCAAGCCGGGAGTTTTCCCGCACGCTGCTCGACGGCGATGGATTCTCGTTGATTGAGGCCCTTGAAGCGACCGGCCTAGCCGCCAATCGCTCGGTAGCTCGTCGGACGATCGAGCAAGGGGGCGCTTCGGTCAACAACCGAAAGATTCTAGATTCGGCCCATCGGCTCACTCCCCACGATCTGGCCGGTGCCTCCACGCTTGTGCTCCGCATGGGTAAAAAATCGTATGCCCTAGCCAGGTTTGTCGAGGCCGCAAACGCCCGCCCCTAGCCGCCCATTCGCTTCATCACCCCTCGCCAGGCCTGCCTTCTGCCATTGACTTTGAATCGTCTCTTTTTCTATTGCTTAGGCAGAGGAGACTCTTCATGCGCACGCTATTCTTTCTCTTGGTCTCACTTGCGCTCCTTGCTGGCCTGTGCGTTGGACAGGCGGCAGAGCCCATGCCTGCTTTAGGAAACGGTTCGCGAGTGACATCGCTTGAGGATCGGCTCTCCAAGGGGCTCAAGGCCCGCCAGCCACAAGAATTTCAATTTCTCAAGTCGGTTGTCGCATCCGTTCATGGCGGTCGCCTCCCACAAAAGCTGGTCGACTCTACATTCCTCTGGGCAGTCAACCGCACGCAGAAGTATCCCTTTCCAGCATTTGAACGGGCGCTCCGCATGCAAGCCACCCGCCTGGGTGTCACTTTCTAGGCCTTGCACTTCCTCGCAATCCAAGATCGCTTTGCTTGGACTTCACTGGGCCTCACGCGTCAACTGAATCACTGCATAGTGGCTATTGGCATGCAGCACAGGGAACGGTAGCGGCAGGGGCTCCTTCGCACTCGCACTCTCTGCCAGCGAATGTACGGCAGGTGTGGCCAACGCATCGAGCGGCACCACAGCGTAGGCTGCCCCATAGCGGTCGGCCACCAATCGCAAGCGATCCTCGCCAAGCGTTGCTGTGCTGCGTTCCAGATCGACAAGCGTGCCATTGCGAGAAAAACAGTCGACAATTCTGGCCCGCCATATAACCAGCGAACGCGGATCCTGCGGCATATTTTTCCACGCTACGACTTCGCGTCGGCCTGTTCGCCAGGTAAAGCTCGCAGCCCCGCGGGGCGTGATGAAGCAGGCATCGGCGGGCGTATTGTCGCGGACCCATTTACAGATCTCTCGCCACGGCTGAGCCTGCACTTTGGTATCGCTACGAGCCGTCAGATCCGTTCGCCCAAGCAGCGGCCAGTGGCGGCTTTGATTGGCACTGTCGATCGCCAGCAGACAGACAAGACTTGCCAGAGCCAGTCGCCGCCAACCTGCCTGTGCGGCATCTCTTTTGAAGCTTGTCACAACGGCCGCTGCTGTGGTGGCCAGTGCCAACGGCACGAGTCCATCGGCCAAGCGAAACCAGTAAAATCGCAGCAGGCCATACACCGTGGCCGGCGCCAGTGGTTCTGCCAGCGAGATCAGGCACCCGACGAGCGAAATGACGAGTGACGCAGCAACAAACCCCATCCAGCGGGCCCACACCGGATCGGATTTTTTACTCGCCTCTTTCATAGCCAGCGTCAGCGATTTTTGCTTGAGCGATAAAAGGGCCGAAAGCGCGCCCCACAAAAGGATCGCCAGCACATGCCGGGCCACAAATCCGTCGGCAAAAGTGCGCAAGAGCAAGTGGTGTGGCAACCGCTCAACAACATAGATCACGGTCGCAGCCGCGCGGGTTTCGGCATCAGCCCCAGCCGAGAGCAGCAAGGCCGGCACAATGCCAACAGCAGCCAGTGCCGTCCCAGCCAAAAGCATGGCTCTCTCTCCCAGCAGGGAGCGTCGTAGGTCTACACTGCCAGATCGCCGTGACAAGGAAATCACGCTGGCTTCCAGCAGCAGGGCAATCCCGCCCCAGCCGCCCACAATCGGATGCACTGCCGTGGCAGCCCCCAGTGACAGCCATGCAGAAGAGAGTCGGCCGATCGCGATCTCGCCGAGAGCCCAAAGCAGCAAGGCCCAGGCAAAGACTTTTGCTTCGCAGCCGCCAATCACCCACTCGCCAGCAGCGGTTGAATGTCGTAGCGCCAGTGAAAAGAGTGCCGCCGCCAACAGACGCGCAGCCGTTTGAGTCAACAGCGGCCGCACGGCATGGCAAAATCCGATTGCCAGTGAAAGCCAGCCGATCCAGCGGCCCACCCAGGCGACGATGTCCAGCGGCAGTCTCGCAGCCAACGGTCCAATCAGCCAGTAAAAGACGCCGTGTGCGTCTGGTGTTTCCAGAAAAAAATCGCCGCTGCACCAAGTGGGATTAAAAAAATGCCTCGCCTTGGTGAGATAGTGGGCTTCGTTTGAGTCGGGTGTGGGCCACGCGCCGGCAGCGGCAAAGATCAGCAGCACGCAACCGACTTCGGCAGCGGCCCGCCCGATTCTCACCACAGCCTTCGTTTCGTTCTTACTCTTGCTTTGAACCGGCATGGCGTCCATCTATGTAGAACCTAACTTTTTCTATACTCTGCTTCTATTCGCTTCGGCCTCTTGCCACGCGTCACGACTGAGCTGGCGTCAAGCGAAATGCCGTTGGCACTCAATTCAGAAGGATACCTGAAAAGAAATGACCTCTCACGCACCACCTCCATCGACTGGCCAAGTACCATCTCGCGGCACCCTGCTGCGGCAATGCCTGGCTGGGGGCACGATTGCGATCCCAGGCACCCCGATCGCACTGATCGCAAAGCTGGCCGAGCAGCAGGGCTTCGAGGCGATTTATCTTTCGGGGGCCGCACTCTCCGCCGGCCTGCTTGGCGTGCCCGACATCGGCATCGTGACGCTTGAGCAACTCATTGAACACACCCGCATACTAGCGAGTGCTGTTGAGATTCCATTGATTGTCGATGCCGACACAGGCTTCGGTGGTCCGCATGAAGTGAGTCACTGCGTACGGGCGCTGGAGGAGGCGGGTGCGGCGGGCATTCAGCTCGAGGATCAGCGTCGAGACAAACGCTGCGGCCACCTGCCGGGCAAAGAGATTATTGACTCGTCTAGCATGTGCGAAAAAATTGCCGCTGCTGTGGCCGCCCGCCGCGATCCTGCCACCGTCATCATCGCCAGGAGCGACTCCCGTGGCGTGAGCAATCTTGACGACTGCCTGCAGAGACTGCATGCCTACCGAGCAGCCGGTGCCGACTGGCTCTTTCCCGAAGCACTCGTCACTCGGGATGAGTTTGCTCTTGTTGGCCGCGAGTTTTCCACTCCCGTGGCAACTCCCCTGATCGCCAACATGACGGAGTTTGGTGTCAGCCCACTGTTACAGCTCGACGATCTGGCCGATATGGGATTTGCTGCGGTGCTCTATCCGGTCACACTGCTGCGGATCGCCATGAAGGCTCTTGAGGCTGGATTGGCCGTGATTGCCGACGAAGGCTCGCAGGAGAGTTTGCTCGATTTGATGCAGTCACGCGAGGAGCTCTACGATCTTCTCGGCTACGATCCGCAGCATCCAGAAGCCCACCTTCCACCCAATTCTGAGCGTTCCCGCTGATGCCACCTCCATGAGAGACACGCATCGATTGCGTCCGTTCTTTCTGCTTGCTCATTCGCGTATCCATTCTTTTCCGACACCCTGGCAGACTCGTTTCCCATGCACTCCTCATCTGAAAACTCTTCGGCTTCGGTGACTGCCGCTGGAAAAGACACTCCCGATTTTTCCAAAGGGCTGGCTGGCATTGTGGCTGGCCGCACAGCAATCTGCTCGCTCGACGGCAATCTGCGTTACCGTGGCTATTCAATCGAATCGCTGGCAGCGAATGGCGACTTCGAGGAGGTGGCCTATCTGCTGCTGTATGGGGAATTGCCGTCACCCGCTGAACATCGGGCATTTTGTCAACGGATTGCTGCGGCGGCGTCATCCCTCGACCCTGCCGTCACCGCTGCCCTTGCACAGTTGGCTCGTCGGTCGCCCTCGGCCTCCCCGATGGATGCCCTCCGCACGGGCGTCAGCATACTGGGGCAGATTGAACTCGATCAGACGCCCGGCTCACGAGAATCGTTGCTGGCTCAAGCGGAATGCCTGCTCGGCCAGGTGCCGGCAATGCTGGCGGCCTGGATCGATCTCTCGGCTGGTCGCGCAATTGCCCCCTGGCCTGTCGGATCCATTGCCTCGGCCTTGCTGGAAAGACTCACCGGCCGCGTGCCTTCTGCCAATGGCGTGGCGGCCTTCGGATCGACGCTCGTATTTTACGCTGAGCATGAATTCAATGCCTCGACATTTGCGGCCCGCACGGTGGTTTCTACTGGCTCCGACATGCACTCCGGAATCACTGCCGCGATCGGCGCACTGAAGGGCCCACTGCACGGCGGTGCCAACGAACAGGTGCTCGAGCAACTCACACAGATCGCCTCGACGGACAGGGCCGAGGCCTGGGTCAGCGAGCAATTCGCCGCTAAGCGCGTCGTGATGGGGTTTGGGCATCGTGTCTATAAGGATGGCGATGTGCGTGCGACGTTACTGGGAAAAATGTGCCACACAATGGTGCGAGGCACTTCTGGCGAAGAACTAGAGCGACTTGCCGAGCGCGTCGAGCAGATCATGCTCGAGCGCAAAAGACTCAAGCCCAATCTGGATTGGCCCGCCGCTCGGGTCTACCACGCACTGGGCCTCCCTGTTCGCGTTTTTACGCCCATCTTCGTGGTGGCCAGAATGAGCGGCTGGACGGCCCACATCATCGAACAGATTGGCGACAACCGGCTGATTCGGCCGATGTCGCTGTACTGCGGCCCGGCCCCACGCGAGTATCGGCGGCCTTAGCCTACGGAGTTACAGCCTACCGAATCGTAGCCACACTCACTGGCATGCGTGCCTAGGGGATACTCACAGCTTGGTCCACGGCAGTCGCGGTCGGGGTCGCAGTCGCTGTCGGGGTCGCCGGTGTCACAGACGCTTTACCACTGGCCTGTGAACTCTCAGCGGAATCTTTTTTTGCCGCCTCGACGATTGCCTGCACGGTGATGCTGGGCACAGCTCCCTCTCCTAAGTCGGTCGTGATCTTGAGCTGTCGTTCGACTCTGCCCAGAGCGTCACCTGCTTGAAAAGTCACAGGCAGAATATGCACTGCCGCAGAGGTCTCCTTGGTGACGCATGTAAAGCACTCGTCCGAGCACACCACGCCTGTCACGCAAAATGGCCGGTTGGCTCGCACGACAATATTTTTTGTCACTCTGCCGCCCGGCTGCACCGTACCCAAAGCCAGCAACTGTGGACTGACTGTCACCTCTGCCACGATGCGGCCTTCGACATCCATGGGAATTTGCGCCGCCCGAGGATCGTTGGTGACGAGGATTAATTGTCCTTTGACATAGCCGGCTGGTGTTTCTGGCCGCAGTCTCAGCGTTAAATCGTAGGCCGACTGAGTCGAGGAGTGCGTGGGCTTTGAAAGTTGTACTTCGAAGTTTGCATTGGCACTGCGCACATCTTTAATTTCCCACGGGGTGCTGCCGACATGCGTGATCCGCACGCTCCGCTCGGTCCCTTTGCCAAGATCCACATTGCCCAGATCCACAAACGGTGGATCGAATGTCACATCACCGCGAATATTACCCGCCACTCGCAGTTGAACTTCTGCATAGTAGGGCTTGTCGATCGTTACGGTCAGCGTGGCACCGTGCTGTCCCAGAAATGTGCGCGTATTAAATGTGGCGACGACCTCGCCCGTCTCGTGTGTTTTCAGATTGTTCTTGGTCACTACAGGCGAGGTGCAACCACAACTGGTGCGGACGCCGACGACATGTAATTCTTCTTTGTAGATGTTCCGAAAAGTAAAGCGGAACTCCGTCTTTGAGCCACGGGCCACCGTGCCGAAGTTGTGGCTCGTCACCGAAAACATCTTGGTCGCCCATTCCTGCGCGACAACTTCATGAGACGAAAACGCGTCGCCGAGTGTCGCTACGAGAACAATTCCCAGCAAAGACTTTTTCAGTCCGCAGAGAAGTGCATCTATAAAGGAGATGGAGTGCATGGGAGCAACACCCGAGGGGAGTTGATCGGCCAATGGAGCATCTTGAAAACATCGAGGCAGAAAGAGCAATAATACGGGTGGCATAGATCCAGCGTCAACTGTTGAGAAAAGTGCGAGTCGGAATCGGGAACCATTCCCGACTCGTAGCAAGTATCTCACTCCGCTGCTGGCCGAGCCTGTTTTTGGCCAGGTTTTTTGGCTTTCATTGAGGTTGTATTCCGGCACGACCGATACAGGCCGTGAGGTTTTCTGGACTGGCAAGGTCAGCCGAAAACGGCATTTCGAGATGCCGTTTGGATTTGCCCCCTGGACGGCGTAGACTTCAGTCTTGAACAGGACTCGCAAAAACCTGTCGCCCAAGCAGGTTTTTGCGATTTTCAGAGTTTTTATTGCGGAGGTTTTTTTAGAACTGGGGGCGTACCGGTTTCGACCGGATGGCTAGAGGTTCAGATTGCGTGTCGTGGTTGGTCGGCTGGCCACGTTAAAAGTCGACCAAGCTTCAATTGCCGAAGCTCGTTTTTCCCTGGCTGCTTAACTAAGCAACCCCGAGCGATGGCCCCAGTCGGAAGGGCCTCCCAATCGGTCGCCAAATCCGACTCGCCCCGTTCCACCGCCGAGTACGGGCGGGGCTAAAAAAGTTCTTGGCTGGTTGGCGACGAACCCTGACGGCCGGGGTCGCGTCTGCGAGATTTAAATTGACCGAATACACACGTAGACGTTTGTGCTGAAACATCACGGGACGCGGGTTCGACTCCCGCCGCCTCCATTGTACGCGGCCACGGCCATCCATGGCCCGTGGCCGCTTGGGGTACGATACGCGGCCATCCATGGCCCGTGGCCGCTTGGGGTACGATACGCGGCCATCCATGGCCCGTGGCCGCTTGGGGTACGATACGCGGCCATCCATGGCCCGTGTACGCTCTCTGAGTAAAATTCATCTCCGCAAATAGCTTCACGAGGTCTTTGTTCGCAATGCAATGCAATATTGATAAGCGCGGCCGTGTCCTGCGCACGACCATGGGCAGCCTCATATCTTTGATCGGAATCGGTTTGCTGGCCACTGCGAGCCTAGCCGGCCTGCCGGGCTGGACGCTGGGTGCCGGCTGGCCTTTTTGGATTGGCGTTGCTTGCGTTCTGAGCGGAGCCTTTATGGTCTTTGAAGGCATCAACGGTTGGTGCGCCGTCCGCGCTATGGGATTCAAGACGCCTATCTAATTCCATTCTCCAACGACTTCTCCAACGACTGCCGCTTTTGAAGCGATCCCTCTGCAGCGTTCAGCATTCATTTTTTACACCCACCGCGAGTGCTCCATGAAATCTTTGACATGTGCCAGACAGCCCCTCGCCAGACACCCAAAGAACAAAACTCGGATGAACTACCGGCATCGGCGTTGCTTGACGACACTGGGTTGCCGAGGGGGCCTGCTTTTGTTGCTGCTGCTGCCTGGCTCCTCTCTATCCGGCAGCAAAACCCTCTTGCTCGCCGAGGATATTGCCGTCGAAACGGCAGCCGCCCCAGCGGAAGCGGAGACTGAAAAGAAAGCTTCTCTGGCCAAAAAAACAGCCGAACTCCTCCGAGAAGTGCAGGCTCCGGAGGGCTTTAGGGCCACGATTTTTGCCACGCCGGCCGAGGCCAACTATCCGGTTTTTGTTGCTGCCACAGCCGATGGCACGCTCTTTGTTTCCAGCGACGGCAACGGTTCGCTAGGCCGCGATCCACACCGCGGTCGAGTCGTGCGACTGCGCGACACAGACAATGACGGCCACGCCGACCAGGTCAAAGAGTTTGTCGCTGATCTGGACAGCCCGCGTGGCCTGATCTGGGTAGATAATCGACTGCTTGTGCTCCATCCACCGCATGTGACCGCGTTTACTGATACCGACAACGATGGCGTTGCCGACGAGCGCACTCCACTCATCCGTGGCATCGCCTTTGATTATTCGCAGCGACCAGCCGATCACACATCCAACGGCCTAGCCCTGGGACCAGACGGCTGGATCTATGCCGCGATTGGTGACTTCGGCTTCATGAATGCAGCCGGGAGCGATGGTCGACAATTGCAACTGCGCGGCGGCGGGATCGTGCGGTTTCGGCCCGACGGCTCAGGACTCAGCCTTTTTTCGCGAGGCACTCGCAACATTTTGGAAGCCGCCGTGAGTCCACTACTCGACATGATCGCCCGCGACAACACCAACGATGGGGGCGGATGGGATGTGCGATTGCACGCCTTAACGGGGCTGGAAGATCACGGCTATCCACGCCGCTACATGCACTTTTCCAATGAGATCATCGCACCGCTGGCCGACTACGGTGGCGGCTCAGGCACCGGCGCCTGTTGGATCGATGAGCCGTGGATGCCTACCAAATGGAACAACTCACCATTCACATGCGACTGGGGAGCGGGTAAGATTTTTCAGCATCCGCTGACTGTCAAGGGAGCCGGCTACGAGGCCGGACAGAATGTTTTCCTGGGTCTGACGCGGGCCACCGATCTCGATGTCGATGCGCAAGGCCATCTCTACGCCGCGAGTTGGCGAGGCGGAAACTTTAAGTGGGAAGGCCCCGAGATCGGCTTCGTTGCCTGCCTGACTCCCGAGGGAGCGACTGTCACTCGCGCGCCTGACTTTGAGAAAGCGTCGGCAGATGAGTTGCTCTTACTGCTGGCCGGGCCGAGCCATCGGCTGCGATTGGAATCGCAGCGGGCCCTCGTGCGACGGCAGATGGTAGCGGGTATTGCCGACAAACTGGAAATGCTTTCGGCCGACGCCAATGCGGCGCTGGCGTGCCGCGTAGCCGCTCTTTTCACCCTGGCCCTTGGGCAAAAAGCAGATGCCATTCAATCGCTTGATAAACTCGCGGCCGATCCAACACTTGCCGCCTGGGCTGTGCGGGCCATTGGCGACATGGCTGCCGAGGGAATTGCCGTACCTCGCGATGCTCTCCGACTCGCCTTGACCGCTGCCGATGCCCGCACACGCAAAGAGGCCATCGTGGCGCTAGCCCGCACAAACGACGGCTTGGAGGCTGTGTTTCTTCTGCCGCTGGCTGCCGACAGCGACCCGATCGTGTCGCATACAGCCATCGAAGCCCTTGTCGAAATGACCCGGTCTGGCTCAACGGCCGAGCCGCATGTGATCGCAGCCTGCATATCCGCTCTGGATGCTCCAGAGACATTACCCCTCATCCATCATGCAGCCAGCCGCGTCCTCGGTGAACTCCACACAGATGCCGCGGCCGACACTGTCATCGCCCGACTCACGGCTGCCAGCGATCCTGCTCGTCGCGCCGATCTAGTCTGGGCAGCCGCTCGTCAGTTTCGCCGCGAGGCAGCCTGGAAAGGGGACAGTTGGGGCACTCGACCCGACACGCGAGGCCCGTATTATGCTGCCGAGGAGTGGGACGCTTCAACTCGCCTGCTGTCTTCGCTTGTGGCAGCCATGAAAAACGCTCGCGCCGAAGAATTGCCTGCACTCGACCGCACGCTTGGCTTGCACCGCATCAAAGCCGAGCAGATAGTGCCCGCACTTTTGGCCCGGGCAGCCAGTGAACCAGCGGCTCAACTGGCAATTGTCACGTTTCTGGATCTGGATGGTTCAGTACCTCGCGACGACGTGCTGGCCACACTGCAAACCGTCGCCGAGAGGAGTGATCTCTCAACGCCCGATCGACTCGCGGCGATTCGCGTTCTGGCCCGCTCCCAATCGCCTCAGATCGTCAGCCCGCTGATCAACGCCGTCGTCTCGCTGGAAGCAGCGGAACTGCCGCCAGAGACTCTCTTTGCAGCGAGACGGTCTGCTTGCGATCGCGCCGCTCTCGCCAGCGACATGAAAGCGATCTGCTCTCAAGCCACTGCCACTCCCGGCCACGCCGCACTTGTTGACGAAATCCTGCTGGCTGTCGCTGGATCAGGCAATGCCAAGAGCGGCGTGCGGGGCGACGCCGCAACGCGTCTCCTCACCGATTGGACCAATGACCCCGCCCGTCGATTGGCGATCATCTCCGCCAGCGTCCGTTCCAAGTCCAGAGCGATGGCCAATTCAATCGTGGCGGCTGCCGATCAAAATGAAGATCCGGGGCTCCAAGAAAAGGCTGCCGCTGCTCTTGCGTCGTTGGGGATCGATGCCGCAAAGGTGCGTGAGATTGCCGCTGACACGGGGCCAAAGCTAGGCGAACGAAAGCCTGACGAGGTGCTCCGATTGATCGAAGAACGACGCGGCGATCGCTCTGTCGGAGCCGAACTCTTTGCGACAAAGAAGTGCAATGCCTGCCATGCCGTTGGCGTCGACAGTGCTGGCCTCGGTCCTTCCTTGGCAAATGCGGCCGGCATCTACAACCGTCGACAGTTGGCCGAGAGTGTGCTGCTGCCCAACAAATCGATTGCGCAAGGCTTTGCTACAACGGCAGTCGTGCTTGATGACGGCCGACAATTTGTCGGCTTTGTGACCAGCGAGGCGGCCGAGGTGCTCGTGCTGCGAGACGCACAGGGGGTGGAACACCGCATTGACAAACCGACGATTGGGGATCGACAAAAACTTCCTACAAGCATCATGCCGGAGGGCCTCGTTGCCGACCTGACAGTTGCCCAGTTTGCCAGTTTGATCGACTACATCGAAGGGATCGGAAAGTAGCCAGCGCAGGCGCTCCAGCGAAAAACAAGTTGAGATTGTTCGTGCTGCCTAAAAAAGATTCGCCCGCGAGGTTTTTTATTTGGTTGCTTCTGCAGCCGGATCGAATACCACTGCCACCGTCATCGAATTGCCGAATGTGGTGAAATCCTTGAATGTCCAGACAACTTTCTTGTCGGGGCTGACTTCGATAATCTGCGGGTTTTCGGCACCAGCATGGCAGTTGATCAAGAGCGTGTTGCCGTTGGGCTGGCGGCTGACCTGCGTGACCCAAGCCAGCGTGATTCCGGGCAGATCGTCCTGCTCGATCTTCCAGACAATCTCCTTCTGCGGCGTCACTTCCAGCACGCTGTGACCGTTGCCTGTGCCAATCAGCGTATTGCCGTTGGCAAGGCGGACAGCGGAATAAGCTTGATTTCCAAATCCCTTGGGCCCGTGATCGCCATTGGTCGTGGGGGCCTTGCCAAAGAGCGGCACATCAAACTCCCAGATCAACTTGCCGTCGGCATCGTACTCGCGGATCACACCGTCCTTCTCGTGAGCCACCAGATAGGTGCCAGCCGCAGTTTTGCGCGCGTTACGCGTATCGGAGTGAGCCGAAGGATTTTTGACGGTGAGCTTGATTTCCTTGCGAACCGTGCCGTCGCGATTGACCTCCAGAATCCGCGCAGGCCCTGACTCGACAATCATCGTGGCGCCATCGGGAAGCCGCTGAAAGGCATGTACTTCTATTGGCCGCTTCGCATTCTCACCTTGCTTTGCGTCGTATTCCCAGACTTTCTGCCGATCTTTATCGAGCTCGATGATCCGCGTCCAACCGTCCTGCATGAGCAGATGGCCATTGGGCAACAGGTGGAGATCGTGAATCGCACCGTTGGCCATTTTCCACTCCACCGTGCCATCCGCGGCAATCGCGGCGAGCGTTCGCTTGGAGTCGTCAGCCGCGATGACACGACGCCCAGCGCCGGTTTGAGTTGCCGTGGCGACTTCCGCCGCACGGAGACAAGCTCCTCCCGTCAAACCAACGGCCCACGCCAGAACTCCACCCGCGACAAGACCAAGCACACTCTGGCGAAAACATATTTTCATACTGGCACCTTTTTCATGAAAAGAATCGTTGAAAAGAATCCTGTCAAAGAATGAAGCACTCGGCCAGCTTTTATTCGACTGCACAATGCTGTTTTTTACCGGCTCCAGTCGGGTCGTGGCTGCAGGTGCACTCGAGGCTGATTGTTTGCTCCAAGGCCTAGCAATTGCAAGCGGGCCGATTCAACTCCGCTGCCTGCATGATGCTCGATCGCCAGATCAAATTGCACGCTCGCGTGGGCGGCCAGCGGCACAACCCGCCCCTGCGACTCCTCGAACGAACGCGGGTTGGGGAAATTCGTACCCGGCTCGAATCCAGTCACATACCCGTCGGCCAGTCCGGTCTGATTTTTCCAGAGCGAAAAGCACGGCAGCGTATCGGACCGCCACGCCAGGCTCGCTGCATTGGCTCGATCGGGGGCGATCAACAGAGCCGATGCCCAGCCATCGGCATCTGCACGCACTGTCGCAAAATGGACTTGCTCCACCCGGCCCGCCTGCGGAGCATCGTAGCGAGACCACGTCGGCACATCGCTCGCAGCCCCCGTATCGCGAGGCGCGAGTTCCTCGATCGCAGTCACGAGTTCTGCGTTGCCCCCCAATAACGGTGGCCCAAAATTGACGTGATAGAGCATCTGCATGGAAGTGGGACGATCGGAAATATTTTCCACTTTGTCTGTCCACTCCACGCGAGGTCGATCGGCATGCACGGTCAGAGTGGTCGTCATCCTGAGGGCTTGGAATAAAAATCGCGTTTCATCCACCACACCAGTCAGGCTGATCGTGCCGGCTGTGTCGTCGAGTGTCACCTCCAGTTGGTGGGCGGGCAGGTTGGCAATCTGGCCGTGCAAGCCGTAGCGCAATCGACCACTGGAATCGAAATCCGGAGCGCCGTTGCTGACCAAGCCGCAGCGTGCGACCAACTCGTCGAACCCATTGAGCCAACCCAAACCCGACGGCTCGGCCAGCGGCACAAACCGCGGATGCACCGGCCCCTTGAGCGGCGACTGCCAGCCGAGAGTCAGGTCTCCCGACACAATTTTCCAGATGCCCAATCCTCGCTCGGGCAGGATTGAAACGCTCGTCGTGCCGGCGGTCAATTCAACCAACTGCAAGCCATCTTTGCGTCCCCCGTAAAGTCGCCGCGAACGGACTGAGAGTTGCCCTAGCGAATGGCTCACGTGGTGGTCAGGGCCGGTTTCGTTGACGTCGCCGTCGATGAAGATAACTGTTTGAGTTGCCATAGGATTTGTGCAACAGTCTACAAATAATTGAGACAAACCGTACAGTCAGCCGGATTGAGCCGGGCTTGCTCGAGATGGCATGCATGGCCTTGAGAGCCAACGACGATCTGCATCACTGGCAAAACATGCTTCAAAAAAACGAAGGACTTTCCGTGACGATCAGTGGTTCTCTCGATGCCTCGATGACTGAGGCTGCCGAGCGACCGCTGGCCGTCGTTCTGGCAGCGGGCCGCGGTGCGAGGATGGGCAGCGACCTACCCAAGGTGCTCTTTGAGGCGGCAGGCAAGACTCTGGTGCGCTGGGTGCTGGATGCCCTGACTGCTGCCGGCGTCGATCAGCAGATCGTCGTGGTCGGCTACCAGGCCGAATTGGTTCGTCGATCGCTGAAAAACCTGACAGGTGTATTTTTTGCGACCCAGCAGGAGCAGCGTGGCACGGGCGACGCTGTGGCGGCTGCAGCCGGATTGATCGCCCAGCAGTGTGTTTTGTCGTCCGCTGCCGATGCCGGCTGCGATCCCGAACGAGCGCGGGATCCTGCCGCTGCCACCAACAGTCGACGACCGGTCGTGATCGTCTGCGGCGATTCGCCTTTGCTGCGGGCCCAAAGCGTAGCTGGATTACTGCAGCAGTTTGCCGCCCGTCAGGCGTCGTGCTTGCTGGGCACAGCGGTCACGACTGATCCCCGCGGCCTCGGCCGGATTGTCCGCGATGCAGCAGGCCGGTTTGAGAAGATTGTGGAGGAAAAAGATGCCACGTCAGCCGAGCGCGAAATCTGCGAGGTCAACATGAGCACCTATGTATTTGCCGCTGGCGATCTCCTGCGGGCTCTTTCACAACTCAACAATAAAAATGCCTCGGGCGAGTATTACCTGACCGACTGCCCAGGGCTTTTACTGGCCGAAGGCTGCGTGGTCGATGCTGTGGCCTGCCTTGATCCGAGCGAAACCCTCTCTGTCAACACACCCGATCAACTCGCCGCCGTCGCTGCGGCTCTGACGCTACGATTTGGCTAGAGCGCAGACTTGGAGGGCCCAGAGCCATTGCATCGATCCTCTCCTCGCGTAGTCCGAGATGAAGAGGCGACGCGGGAATGATTGATCCGGCCGCGGCGGCAAAAATCATTGACTTGCCCCCTCTGTTTACTAAGTCGGCTTGAAGAACCGTTGCAATACGATCACAGTGGTTTCGCAGCGGCCGGTCAAAAGCTTCCACAGCCCACAGGTTTCTCATTCATGAATGACCTCAAGATTTTCAGTGGCCCGGCAAACGCAGCCCTCGCTCAGGATATCTGCCGGTATTTGAATCTGCCGATGGGCAAAATCTCGCTGGGAAATTTTCCCGACGGTGAAATCTCTTGCAAGATCGACGAAGACGTGCGTGGCCGCGACATCTTCATCGTGCAACCGACCTGTCCGCCGGTCAACGAGCATCTGATGGAACTGCTCGTGATGATTGACAGTTTTAAACGGGCTAGCTCCTACCGTATTACGACTGTGATTCCTTACTTTGGCTACGCCCGACAAGACCGCAAAGACTCCGGACGGGTGCCGATCACAGCCAAACTCGTCGCCAATCTCATCACGAGAGCAGGTGCCGATCGCGTCCTCGCCATGGACCTGCACGCTGCGCAGATCCAAGGGTTTTTCGACGTGCCTGTTGACCATCTTTATGCGGCCCCCGTCCTCAACAACTATTTTGCATCGCTCGACCTGCCTCGCGACGAGATTGTGGTTGTCAGCGCGGATGAGGGGGGCATCAAGCGGGCCGTCGGCCATGCCAACCGACTGGGAGTTCCGCTGGCGATTGTCGACAAGCGGCGACTCAATGCCGTCACGACCAAGAGCGATACGATCATTGGTGCCAGCGTTGAGGGTAAAACGGCCCTGATGTTTGACGACATGATCAGCACGGCTGGATCGATCTGTTCAGCAGCCGATGTTGTGCACCGCAACGGAGCAAAGGCCATTTACGCGGCGGCCACCCACGGCCTGCTCGTCGGCCCGGCCATCGAGCGGCTCAAGGCAGCGGCCCTGACGGGCATTGTTATGACTGATTCGATCCCGCTGCCCCCCGAAAAGGCGCTGGCAAATATTACGATCCTCTCTGTGGCCAGCTTGCTTGGCCAGGCCATCAAGCGAATTCATCGCAACGAGTCGGTGAGCATGATGTTTCAGTAGCCCACTCCCTGCTTTTGTGGCCACAAAGACTGGCTGCAAAAGGAGTGTGGCAAGAAAAGAGCCTCGCCAGACGGGGAATCCACGCCTGCGGCTTGCAGAAGTGCCATTTGATGGCAGAATGTGTCGCTTCCCCCTTAGGAGTTCCCATGAGTGATTCGCTTGAAGTTGTTTCCCGCACAGCCACCGGTTCCCGAGAGAGTCGTCGGCTCCGACGGCAGGGCTTTGTCCCGGCCATACTCTACGGTCACGGAGAGAAGTGCATTGATTTAGCCGCCAAACGCGAGGCACTGGAAGCAGTCATTCGTCATGGCAGCCGGATCGTTGAGCTCAAAGGCGCTGTGCAAACCAGTGCTCTGGTTCGCGAACTGCAGTGGGATACATTTGGTATTGAGCCGATTCATATCGATTTTCTGCGAGTCAGTGCTTCTGACCGCATCAAAGTCAAGGTGCCAGTCGACTTAAAGGGCGAATGCCCTGGCCAGCGGGCCGGCGGCATTCTCAGCCTTTTGCTCCACGAGATTGAACTCGAATGCACGGCTGACAACGTCCCTGAAAAAATCCACGCCTTGGTGAGCAAACTCGAACTCGGCGGCACGATCAAAGTGCACGATCTAGAACTCCCCAAAGGCTCGCGGGCTTTGGCCGCTGCAGACGAAACGGTCGTCAGTTGCCTGCTCCCTGCCCATAAGGGTGACGAAGTTGCCGCGATAACCGATGGCGTGGAACCTGAGTTGATCGGCCGCAAGCCAGCCGAGGAAGGAGAGTCAGCAGCGGAAGGAGACTGACCAGTGACAGCGGACGGTTCTGTTTTGTAGATTTTGCAGTCCGAGTTGAAACCGTGCTGCTCACAACAGGCTCTTTCTGCTGGAACTTCTGGCCGCCCTTTCCGAGGGAACAAGACGTGAAACTTTTGGTCGGACTGGGCAACCCGGGCAGTGCGTATGAAGGCACTCGCCACAACGTCGGATTCGATGCACTCAATCGCCTCGCTTGTCGGGCCGGTTCTCCAGTGCGTCGAGCCAGGTTTCAGGGTGAAACGGCGCAGGCTACGCTGCGGGGCAACTCCGTGTTGCTCCTCTGGCCACTGACATGGATGAACCTGAGCGGCGCCAGCGTACTGGCAGCCAGAGACTTTTATAAAATCGACCACGCCGACATACTGATTATTTGTGATGATTTCCAACTCCCAACCGAAACGATTCGAATTCGCTCTAGCGGTTCTGCCGGCGGCCAAAACGGCCTGGCCGACACACTCGCTCGGCTTGGCGAAACGACCGTTCCGAGGCTACGCATTGGCATTGGACCTGTTGAGCCGGGATGGACATCGGCCGACTTTGTCTTGGGAAAGTTTTCCAAGTCGCAGCGGCCAGCCGTGGACGTGCTCTTGGAGCGCGCGGCCGACGCCGCAGAAGAATGGGTTGTCCTCGGCATCGAGGCGGCCATGAACCGCTACAACTAAAACACTTGACGGCACGTTACCTGACAGACTGATTTTCAAACACTCAAAACCCAGAACTACTCAAAACCCAGAACTAGGAGAACTCGCGATATGGTGGTGTATGAAGGTATGTTTATTCTCGATGCTTCCAAGTTTGCCCGCGACCCCGCAGCTACAGCTCAGCAGGTCACCGATCTGATTGCGCAGTTTGGTGGCACCATTCTCGCATCACGACTCTGGGACGAACGCAAGCTCGCCTATCCGATTAAGGGCCATCGAAAGGGCATCTACTGGCTGACCTACTTCCGCATGGAGGGGGCTAACATCGCTCTGCTTGAGCGGCAGTGTGAAATCACCGAAGACATCCTTCGCAAGTTGATCCTGAAGATTGATTCGCGAATCGCTGACGCTATGGTCGAGCACGCTTTGGCTGGAGAATCGTCGCACAAGCGGCCTGCTCCAGCAGTCATTGGCCAACCAGCGGGGGCAGCGATCTCGGCTGTTGTAGAACAGGAAAACAACGGGTAATAAGCCGTTTTACACAAGCGACTGGCAGACGCTTGCAACTATGGATCGCAGTGGTTATCATGACTAAACATTTGTACACGCAACCGTTTCTCCTGAAAGGAACCCGATACCATGGCCAGTTTTAATCGTGTTATTTTGCTCGGCAACGTGACTCGCGACCCAGAGCTTCGCTACATCGCCAACGGCACCGCTGTCACCGACATTGGCCTGGCGGTCAATGACCGTCGCAAGACAGCCACGGGCGAATGGGTCGAGGAAACTACATTTGTCGATGTCACGCTCTGGGGCCGCACGGCAGAGGTGGCTGGCGAATACGTGACCAAGGGATCGCCGCTCTTGATTGAGGGCCGCCTCAAGCTTGACACATGGGAAAAAGATGGCAAGAAAAATTCAAAACTCCGCGTCGTGGGCGAGCGAATGCAGTTGCTCGGCAATCGGCCGGGCTCTGCTGATGGCGCTCGACCAAAATCTCGCGCGACCGTGGGACGGGGCGCTGCATCGCAGGGCGGCGACGAATTTGATGGATCGGGAGGGTACGATGGTGGCGAACACCACGAGTCGGAGAGTCCATCCCGCTCACAAAGTAGCGCGGAGAGTGGTTCTGCCGGTTCCGACGACGATATTCCTTTCTAAACGGTTCTGTTGAAAAAAAGCCGTTAGCACTCATAATCATTCATTCCAAAATCAGGTTTTGTAAAATCCACAGGAGTTGATTCATGCCAGTCAAGCAGTCGTCCAAGTTTTCACATGCCCGCTCCCGCCAATTGCCGAAAGGCCCGCGGGGCGGCGTTGAGCTTTTGCTTGTCCACACAGTCGATCCGCTCGGCAAGCAGGGCGAGGTTGTGGAGGTGAGCCACGGCTATGCCTACAATTACCTTCTACCTCAAGGCCTGGCTACGGTCGCCACCGATCACCACAAGCGGATGGTCGATAAACACCGCACCAAGCTTGAGGAAATTGCCCGCGAGCGTTTGGCTGGGCTGCGCAGCGTGCTGGCAGAACTCGTCCGCACCAGCGTGACGATCGAGGCCAATGCCAACGACGAAGGGCATCTCTATGGCTCAGTTGGGGCCAGCGAAATTGCTCGCTCGCTCAAGCAGCAAGACCTGATGATTTCCCCAGATCAAATCATACTTGTGGGGCCACTCAAAGAAGTGGGGCTCTACACGGTGCGAGTGCGACTTTCTCCAGAAGTTGAAGGCGATCTCAAGGTCTGGGTGGTACCGTCGAGCAGCGAATCGGGCTCTCAATAATTCTGCTTTGGTTTGTTAGATTTTTGAGCGGTTGAGAATTTGCGTGCGGTGTCTGCCAGTCTGGTATTTCTTTGCAGCAGGGAGGCTCGGCGATGGTTGCATCCCAAGAGGCTCGCTCGAAAGATGGCCCGCGACGCGACCAGCGACGCGGGCCCACAACGAGTGGGTTAGGAGCTAGTGGTGGCTTGGCGTCGATCGACGCCCGCGACCGCCCCGCCAATGTCGACGCCGAACGCGCCGTGCTGGGCAGTATTCTGCTCAAGGCCGATGTCTGCGACGATGTCGCCTTGATTGTTCGCGTCGATGATTTTTCTGACGAGGGCCATCAACTGCTCTACCGCCATTTGCTGGAGTTGCACGACTCAGGCAAGCGGATTGACGTAACGATCGTACTGGAGCGACTCCGCACCAAAGGCGATCTCGACCGTTTTGGCGGCCCCGCGGCCTTGGCTGAGATTATCGAAGCGGTGCCGCACGCAGCCCACGCCTCCCACTATGCGCATATTGTCCGCGACAAATCGATGCTCCGATCGCTGATCGATGCCGGCACAGATATTCTCCGCGACGCCTACGATTCTCCCGACGAGCCTCGCGAACTCCTCTCGCGAGCGGAGTCAACAATATTTGCAATCCTGGAAAATCGCAGTTCCGCTGAGGCTAGGCCGATCCAAGCCGTGCTCGAAGAGGTGATGGTGCGGATGGATGCGCGGATGAAAAATGAGCATGCCATCGGCGGTGTTGAAACTGGCTTTACAGAACTCGACGCGCTCTGCGGAGGCATGCACAATTCCGAACTCATCATCTTGGCCGCCCGCCCTAGCATGGGAAAAACGGCGATGGCGATGAACATTGCCGAACACATCTCCATCGGCTCCAAGCAGCCAGTTTTGTTCGTGAGCCTCGAAATGGCCTGCCTGGAATTGGCCGATCGCCTGCTCTGTTCAGCAGCGCAGGTGAATGGTCAGCGGCTCCGCAACGGCACAATTTCACAAGAAGATCGGCGTCGCTTGGTGCAAAAATCGGCTGAGATCAGTTCCGCGCCGCTCTTTATCGACGACACCCCGGGCCGCACGCTGACTGAAATCTCGGCTGTCGCACGGAGACTCAAGCGGAAGCAAGGACTTTCGCTGATCGTGATCGACTACCTTCAATTGATCGAGCCTGACAATCCGCGTGACCCACGACAGGAGCAGGTGGCCAAGATCGCTCGTCGGTTGAAGATGATGTCGCGTGAACTCGATATTCCTGTGCTCTGTTTGGCGCAGCTCAATCGACAAGCGGAAGTGTCTCGTGACAATCGACCACGACTCAACCACCTGCGCGAATCAGGTGCCATTGAGCAAGATGCCGATGTCGTGATGTTTGTGCATCGCGAGGAGTATTATCAGACCAACGACGAAGACCGCGAACGAGTGAAGGGGCAGGCGGAGATCATCGTTGCCAAGCAGCGCAATGGTCCCATCGGCGACATCAAACTCCTCTGGCAGCACGACTTCACCCGATTTGTAAATCGCGAACACCGCCCCTACGACGAGTTTGAGCAATTTTCTGGGTTCTAGCTTTCAGGTTTTTCTCGTTTCCAGGCATCGAGCGCCTTGGCTTTTTCTCGACGCTGCACCGATGCAACTGCCTCGGCTGGTGGCCAAGTGCAAACGATTCCACGCAGCAGATTCTTCTCTTCCCCTTATCCTTCCACTCCACCTCATGCGACTCCCAGCCTCCACGTTCCATGCCTTGCTTTATCTCTTGACTCTGTTTGCATGCCCATCCATATCGATCCGGGCCGCCGACGAGGCCGCTGGTGTTGCATCTTTATCCACAGAGCAGGCTCTGGAATACAAACTCGACGCTGCTTTTTTCAGAAAATGCCTGCTGGCCCAGGACATCCTGATTGCGACCTCCGAGAATGTTTCGGATTTTACGATCCTCGAAGCGGCTTATCAGTTCGGGATGGTCATGAAGACTGTCATCCCAGAGGTGGCTGGGCGCATTCGGGACCGAAAAGTGCTCTGTGTTCTGCTTGCGCACAATGAGCTGACCTCTCGTGTGCCTTTATTTGCAACCGATAAAATAGGCAAGGAGCTCGATTTTTACAACTGGCGGCAGCGTGGATTTCTGACCACAGTAGATGATCGCCAAGTCGTGCTCTTCGCGGAAGAGGATGTCATGGAGTATGCGGGGGGCATGCAGAATGAAAGCATTCTGATCCATGAGTTCGGCCATGTGATTCAAGGAGCAGGCTTTCACAAGGAGTTGAATGACCGAGTGAAGGAGGCCTTCCGGAATGCCAAAGACAAAGGACTCTACCAGGACGGCTACGCCGCCCAGCGTTTTCGCCGCGTCAAGAGCCAGACTCCGGTTTGCCTTATCGATGCCTTGGTGAAGTCATTCCCGGCTGAAACTCATGACTTTTTTGCTGACTGCCTGACCGGAGGAGACATTCTTATCAATGGCAAGCCTGCACTGTCGAATGCAGAGGTGACTCGGGATGATAGCGTACTTATTGTGTTTGACGGACCGAAGCAGTGTTATGCCGCAGTGAACGCCGGGGAGTATTGGGCCGAAGGCGTGCAGGATTGGTACGACACCAACCGGACGATGGACCATGACCACAACCATATCCATACGCGCCATCAACTGAAAAACTATGATCCGGAATTGGCCACCTTGTGCGCCGATGTTCTGGGCGACACCGAATGGCGATTTGTTTCGCCGCGCACTCGCGCCGGCACAGGCCATCTGATTGGCTACGATCCAACCACATCGCCAACGGTCCAAAAGCTTGAGCATATCGATCTGGCTGCCCAAGATTACTACGACACCTACTGGCGGGACTACTGGCAGCGACTGCGCGAAAAGCACATCGCACATGCCGATTCAAAGCTCTAGCAGTGATTGGTTGATCCCGAGTGGTTCCACGCTTGAGTTATAAGCTGATTGCTCACAAGAGCCGCCTGGTCTCGGTTCTATTTCCTGCGAACGCTGCGATCGGTGCCTGGCACAACATCCAAATCGAGACCGTCGTCCTCTCCGCGTTCCAGCCGCTCCCAAGCGATGCCGCCCATGGCTGCGTTATCCGTGCAGAGCGATCGTGGCGGCACAAAAACAGCCACGCCACGAGCCTGCCCCAATCGTTCAATCGATTCACGCAACAGCGTGTTGGCCGACACGCCTCCGCCAATGGCGAGCGAACGACAGCCTGTCCGCACGAGTGCCAATTCTACTTTTGCAAGGATTGAATCGATGGCCGCCTGCTGGAACGACGCCGCCAAATCGGCCCGTTGCTGCCCCACCGGAGGCGGCAGATTCTCTGGTCCACCAGGTGGCCGCACCAGATACCGCAGCGCCGTCTTGAGGCCGCTAAAGCTAAAGTCGATTCGATCTCGATCCTTGGCCAATGGCCGTGGCAGTCGGTGGGCCTTGGGATTTCCTCCTCGGGCTACGCGTTCAATCTGGGGTCCACCGGGATAGCCCAGGCCCAGCAGGCTGGCGGCTTTGTCAAAGGCCTCTCCGACAGCATCATCGATCGTGCCTCCCAATCGCTCCATCTCCAATGGTGAACGCAGATAAAACAGCGATGTGTGACCCCCGCTGGCCACGAGGCCGATGCAGGGATACTTCATCTTTTCGCCGTGCGCCAACCGGCAGGCGTAGAGATGAGCGGCTATGTGATCGTAACCGACTATCGGTATGCCAAGGGTTGCCGCGATCCCCTTGGCGGCGGAAAGTCCTACCAGTAGCGAACCCACCAGCCCAGGCGTGACGGCCACCGCAACGGCCTCCAAATCCGATCGCCCAATACCGGCGATCGACAGCGCCTCGTCAATCACTGGAATGATTCGTTCGACATGGGCTCGCGACGCCACTTCCGGCACAACTCCACGCCATCGCGCGTGCAGTTCATCCTGACTGGCAACCACGCTTGAGAGCACAGCGCGGTCTCGCGTTATCACCGCCGCTGCGGTTTCGTCACAAGTTGTTTCAATCGCCAGCAGGGGCACAACGCGGCTCCGGGACACTCTCGTTGGTCACGGCATTCTCAGCCGTGGGATTAGTAGTCGTACCACATGCCCAAGCCATACCGATTCTGATTGTAGAAAGTAAATTCATACTGGGGATCGGAGCCGTAAAGATATTCAAATCCAATGCGCAACAGCTTCTCGCTGCGACGGCCTCGCCAGGCCCAGCCGGTCTGCACGCAGATATTACCACCCCAATTGAGTTCTTGTCGGGACATGCCGTTGACTGCTAGGAATGGCGCACCGAGCGGCCCTGTCGGCCTCGCCTGAATCAACTCCGTGCCTGCTTGAAACTCCCAAGGCTGAGAGCCCCCGGAATTAAAAAAGGCGAAGCCCGTTTCGCCGTAAACTCGCAGCCAATCGAAGAGGTAATACGAATTGCCCCAGACAATGCAATCTCGTACGTAGTTGATCCGAGGAAATGTTGGATTCTTGATCATAAATTCATCGCCGAGATGCGCGCTGTTGTGGTAGTAGGCGAGTTTGGTCTGCCAGCGACCTACGCCATACACGACAGGCACTCCAAATCGGAAATCAGACGATCTCAAATCACGATCATCCTGCGGATCAAGCCGCACAAAAGCAGCACCTTCGATTTGCACTTCCAGTCCTTGCGGATGCACGACTGAGTCGGTCCCGTAGCGAAGCAAGGAGACGCGACCGCCTAGGGTTGTATCCCAGAGCAGACCCTCACGTACGGCAGGATTCGTCACGGCAGGATTGGTGTCGTAGTACACGCTCGAGCCGATGCGAGGTTCTTTGGGGCCTGCCAAATAACTGGTGTATATGAGGTTGTTGGGCAGCATCTGCCAGAACCACGGGCGAGCGGCCCAGAGGTCATCGAAACACTCGGGGAAGCCGCTGCCCGGCACCACGCAGTCGTCCGCGCAGGGTGGAGCTTCTTCGTAGGGCATCTCCAGTACAACAGGGCCGTGCGACTTTGTCGGCGGCAAGGTTCGGGACTGGGGCAGATTGGTCGACTCACCGTAAAGCGATTGGGGCGCATCAAAAATCGGTGCTGGGATCTCCAAAATATCCGCCGGCGCGGCGCATGCCCCGCGCGGCAGAGCCACGAGACTTAAAACCAGAATCGCGTAAAAGTGTCCCCGGTGTCGCCAGTAGCCAGCGCGGGCACTCAGACGGCCGTCTGTCGGAGAGTAGCTAGGGTTTGGTAGCATAGAAAACGACTGACGAACGATCGACCACACGATCAATAAAATATACCGCCGGCAATGGATGCCAGCCAAGACCGCGAGACTCTACCGATTCATAGAATGACCGCTAGAGACAGATCGGCATTGGGTCGTGGCTTTCGCCAGCCCTCCTCAATGCCCACGAGACCGTTTTTATCGCTCTGAGAACTATTGGTAAAATAGTTGGTAAAATAGTGCATCCGCTTCTTTCCTAAACACTGCCCCTTTCCCGATTTCTTTTCATGACCCATTCCCAGCCACTCTCCGAGAATGAAATCGCTCTTACCCATGTCACCAATGAGACTGCCACAGGGGTAGCAGAGGCGAGTGCCGACGGCATCGCCGCCATGCTGGGAAAAATACCCAGCGGGCTCTTTGTGGTGACATGGCGCGATGATTCGCACGATCGCGGCATGCTCGCTAGTTGGGTGATGCAGGCCGGTTTTGTGCCGCCACTGATCACGCTCGCCGTCGATCGCACTCGCAACCTCTTGGCCGCGATCCAACTGGGCGCACCGTTTGTTGTCAATGTGCTGGGCGAGTCGCAGCGATCTCTCCTGGCAAAGTTTGGTCGGCCGGCTGGCCCAGGAGACGATCCATTTGCAGGCCTGACAATCACCCGCACGCCCACTGGAATCGCTGCAATTGCCCAAACCACCGGCTGGCTGGAATGCCATAGCGTCGGACAGACGAGCGTCGAGTCCGGGGATCATGCAGTCGTTCTGGCTAGAATCACCGCAGCCCAAGCGGGCTCTCAAGCGGGCCCTCTGGTACACCTACGCAGAAATGGGCTACGGTATTAAGCTCCATTTCTAGGCGGGGCTGAGGAATCTCTTTGAGCCGTCACTGTAGCCCTTGGTAGCCCTTGCCGTCTTCGAGTCTATCTCCTCCACCTCACGAGAACTCTCTGATGTTGTTTCAAAACCGTTTCAACTCCACCTCTTTGCCGTTGGTCACCTGTCTGCTGGCAACACTTGCGATCGGCTGTGGAGAACAGAAAAAGCAATCTGCGTCAACTGCCGCCTCAGGAATACGTCGCTTTATTTTTATCACCAACGGGGACGATCCCTTCTGGGATGCCTGCAATGCCGGCCTGATCGAAGGCGCCAAGCAGCAGAATCTGCAGGCACAAGGACTGCGGGTAGTGATGGAAAAAAACAACGGCACAGCCCAGGGCCAGATTGAGAAGCTCCGTCAATTTGTCAGCCAATCCGACATTGCCGGCGTAGCCATCTCTGTGATTCAAGCCGAGAACGAAGCGATCGCTGAGGCGATGAAAACTCTCGCTACAAAGGGCGTGCATGTCATCACGGTCGACAGTGATGTCAACCGCGAGAAGTTTCGCGACGCCCGCAGATGGTACATCGGCACAGACAATATCACAGGTGGCCGATTGCTTGGCACAGCCGCCGCTAAGATCTTGCAGAGTCGCGGCAAAAAAACGGGTGGCTATGTGCAGTTTGCCGGCTTCACCGACAACGACAATGCCAGGGCCCGCATGAATGGGTTCAAGGATTCAATCGGCGAAGGCTACCATGAAATCGATCGCATGAGCGATGAAATGGATCTCTCCAAGGCCCGCGACAATGTTCGCACAGCACTGGTCAATCATCCTGACCTGACGGCACTCGTGGGCATCTGGGCCTACAACGCTCCGGCGATTGCGGAGGTTGTGCGAGACCGAAAAGTGCGCGATCGCACCACGATCGTCACATTTGATGCGCAGGCTGCTGCCATTGAACAGATGAAAGACGGTGGAATCGACGCCATGGTGGTGCAGAATCCATTTGAAATGGGGAAGCAGACGGTGCGACTTCTTGCGGCCATGCAGACAGGCGACACAAAGACCGTGCAGAAAATGTTTCCCGATGCCAGCAACTCGGACAAGCCCGATGGCGATATTTATACGACTGGCTTAAGGCTGATCGTTCCAGATCCAACTGCCGACACCGATGATTCTCCCCTCAAGGCGGAGGATTTTACTGCGATATTTGGCGACACAATCGAGCTTTTGCCACTCTCCGAGTTTCGTCAGTGGCTGGCTACCTACGGTCTGTCGAGTTCCTGACGGCCCGTTTCGTCCAGCCAAACACTGTTTTTCCGTCGCAGGAAGAGTCTTCTATGCCCCATCCAGAAGCGTCGCCAAAAATTTCTTCGCTGCTTCGTTCCAGCGAATGGGCACTCGTGCTGGCGATTCTTCTGGCCGTTATCGCTACAGCGGTTGCCGATGCCAACCATAGTTACTGGTTTCAGCCGTTTGAGAGCATTCGTGACATCGCCCGCAACACAGCGCTTCTGGGCATCTTTGCTCTTGGGGCAACGGTCGTGATCATCGCTGGTGGCATCGATCTTTCGGCTGGTTCGATGATTGCGCTTTCTGGAACTGCCTGCGCGACCACCATGCTGGCGCTGGCCCCTCTGCAAATGATGGGGATGAAGCCTGTGGGGCCGCTCGTTGTGACAATTGCTTGCATCGCCAGCCTGCTGGTTGGATTTCTGGTTGGCACGCTCCACACGTGGCTGATCACATCGATTCGTCTGCCCCCCTTCATCGCCACCCTCGCCACGCTGGTAGGCCTGCGCAGCTTTGCCAGAGCGCTCTGCGAAAGCAGCACGGCGGCCCTCACTCCTACAAAAAGTGCACTGATCAATGTCTCCGATCCGCTCTTTAAGACCGTTCGAGAAAACGTCTCGATTCCGGTCGCCGTGTTTGGAGTACTGGCACTGATAACCTGGCTGATCCTGACGCGAACCGTTTTGGGCCGCCACATTCACGCCCTCGGCGGCAACGAGCAAGCGGCTCGCTTGGCCGGTATCCGCACCGATAACGTTAAGTGGTTTGCCTACTGCTTCGGCGCGATGACGGCGGCACTAGCCGGTCTTTTCTATGTCGCCAATGAGTCCGTCGCCGCTCCTGTCAATCAGGGGCGTGGCCATGAACTCAATGCGATTGCAGCGGCTGTTGTTGGCGGCTGTTCGCTGGCAGGCGGCGTCGGCACCGTGCCTGGCACAGTGCTCGGTGCGATCTTTTTGCGCGTTGTGATTGATGCCGTTTCAAAAATTATTAAAACCGGCGCCGATGTTTACGAAGGGCTGATTGTTGGCATCGTGGTTGTGATCGCGGTGACCTTTGCACAGATCGGCGAGATGGCTAAAGGAGGCCGGCGGCTGCTGCCCGGTGGGCTGGGCTTGTGCGCTATTCCGACGCTGGCAATTCTTTGCGGTGCAATCGCAGCCATGACTACTGGCGCCCGCGCAGGAATGATCGCTACTGGGGTGGCCATTGTCTTACTCAGTTTTGTGCGTGCTTGGGAATCCCGTCGCACGGCGTAAATATCTTCGGCTTCCGGCCTTCTACCAGTGACATCGCGAGCCTCCGTATGGATCACATCGACACGCCCCACGCCGTTGTCATGCGGGGCATCACCAAACGATTCCCTGGCGTTACGGCGCTCGAAAATGTCACCATCGAAGTGGAACGCGGCAAGCTGCACGCGATCTGTGGCGAAAATGGTGCGGGCAAGAGCACGCTGATGAAGATTCTCTCGGGCGTTTATCCCCCCGACGAGGGCCTGCTTTTTGTCAATGGCGTCGAAGTGAGTTTCACGGGCACGCGGCACGCTGAACGGGCCGGCATTGCCATCATCCATCAGGAACTCGCGCTCGTCGAGGATCTCTCGGTTGCCGCCAACGTTTTCTTAGGACGGGAAAAACGCACTTCACTGGGGCTGCTCGATGAGCAGGCGATGACTGCCGAATGCGGCCGGTTGCTTGTCTCGCTCGAATGCCACGTTTCTCCACGAGCCAGAACAGGCAATTTGCGAGTTGGTGACCAACAGTTAATCGAGATCGCTAAAGCACTATCGCTCAACGCTTCTATTGTTGTCATGGACGAACCGACGAGCGCGCTTACGGAGAACGAATCAGCAAGACTCGAACGGACCATTTCTCGGCTTCTCGCGCAGGGCACGACAATCCTCTACATCTCGCACAAAATGGACGAGGTGTTTCGGCTGGCCGATCGAATCACAGTGCTGCGTGACGGTCGCCACGTAAAAACAGTTAATCGAATTGAGACCACACCACGGGAGGTCACGGGCTGGATGGTTGGCCGCGAGATTGCCAGCCGCCAGTTTGATACGCCGCGAGTTCGGGGGCCGAAGCTCCTGGAAATGAATAACCTTCGAGTTCCCTGGCCCGAGCATCCTCGCGGCTATCGACTTTCTGAGATTTCGCTCGATCTTCACGCGGGAGAAATCCTAGGCGTGGCTGGTCTGATGGGAGCAGGTCGGACAGAACTCTTGGAAACGATCTTTGGAGCGATCGAACCTACCTGGACAGGCACGATTCTTTTGCAGGGCAAACCGGTGCGATTTCGGCATCCCCGAGAAGCGTGCGCGGCTCATATCGCCATGGTCACAGAAGACCGCAAGCGACTGGGGCTCTTTCCCGATTTGGATGTGGCCGGCAATGTCAGCCTCTGCAGTTTGACGGAAGCACTCCGCGGTGGTTTTTTGAGCCGCGCCCGCGAGGAATCACTCGTGGCCGCACCGCTTCGCGACACGGGCGTTAAAACGCCCGGGCCTCATGCATCGATCATGGCTCTCTCGGGAGGCAATCAACAGAAGTGCATCATCGGCCGCTGGCTGCTGACAAAGCCGAGCCTGCTTCTGCTCGATGATCCGACCCGCGGCATCGATGTGGGGGCCAAGGCCGAACTCTACGCGCTGATTGATCGGCTCTGTCGCGATGGCTTAGGCGTGATTCTCACATCGAGCGAACTACCGGAACTTCTTGCCTTGTCTGACCGTATCATTGTTCTGTCTGAAGGCCGCTTGACAGCTGAATTTTCCCGTGCTCTGGCGACTGAACAGAAGATCATGGAAGCCGCGACCGGGTCGTAGTTCGGGGAGCGCCCTTGAGTCACCGTCCATGCCTGCTTGACTGACAGCGGCGCCACTCCACAGCCGGCACCGCAAGTCCGAATGCCCTGCCATGCCGCATGACGTGATCGGCGCGTCGGCTTTGGGCCGCCTGGAAGCACTCCATCGCTTCCTTCCTGAAAAGCCCGTAGCGCCAGCGATGGAGGGTTGGCGTGCTGCATTGAGAGAAGCCACCGCCACCAACTCGCCTCTGCACTCCGCCATATTGTGGCGATGGTTTTATAGTCCACCCCCCGTCGCCCAGCTTCCGGGCTTTTCAAGATGGGAGACGCAGCGCCGTTCGTGTCGGTGAGCGCGTGCGTCACCCGCCTTGCCAGCCGTACCGCGCACACCTATCTCACGCTCGTCTACCAGACGACCGGACTCAAGCGGCCGGATAATCTCATCGACAACCAGGCTACGCGGCTGGCCGATCTCTTGCGCTACAACCTTAAAGAGTGTTCGCGCCCACCTCTTCCGCGAGGAGTTCCAGCGATTCTGGGAGTACGAGAGCCCGACGTGGGCCGGGAAGTTCCTCGACTCGTAGTGCACGGGGGCCTGCGACGTCATCGCCCCCTCATCCTCAACTGGTTCCACGCTCTGGGCATGATTTCCGCCGGCGTTGTCGAGGGATTCAATGGCAAAGCGAAACGAACCACCATAAAAGCGTATGGCTTTCGCACTTTACAAGGCATCGAATTCGCGCTGTTTCATGTGATGGGAAACCTACCCGAGCCGGAATGTACCCACCGATTCTGCTGAGCAGCCCAAAGTTATTGATACGTTCCGTTCCGCTCCCGTGATAGACTCCGCTGCGAACACCGGACGCTCACGATTGGCAATCCCACACAACCCGTTTCAGCAGAAGACATTGCGCCCATTTCCGCAACTCGTCGTCGCCGGAGATAGTTTGCGCAGGACGCAATGTTGACCGAGATAGCTTGCGCAAACGAATACTTGTTAGGCGAAGGAGGTCTTCGATGCGTGACCAGAACAAGCGGCTCATGGTCTCTACCGATGGGACCGCCGGCTCGTACATTATGGTCAAACCGGACCGGCTGGATGCGGTTCGTGAGCTGCTGGACCAGAACCACTGGCCGTACACCATCGACCGCGACGCGATCCAGGGCGTCGTCACGGCGGAGTCGGTCATCAATCTGGACAGCGGCGCTGACGTGTCGGCCGTTCAAGCCGCCCTCGACGGCATGGCGTGATCGCGCCGAACCAGGCGCTGCAGTAGACCCCGCCCACAGTTTTTAGTAGGTTCACTGTCTCAGCGGCGCGGGGTTCTGCTGAGCTTGGTCATTCGGCAACCCAGAATGCACTTAAGGAGATCACCCGATGAACATCGGCGACGAACTTCAGAAACTCCGACAACTTCATCAGGCCGGTGCGCTCTCCGACGAAGAGTTCGCCAAGGCCAAAGATGTTCTGCTGAATCCTCGGCCGCACCCATCCCCAATGACACAAGGTAGGCTGGCAAAGGTCGAACCAGTCGCCCGAGAACAGCAGACCAGGCAGTGGGCCATGTTCTTGCACCTCTCCCTCTTGGTTGGCTTCGTGGTGCCTTTGTTGGGGCTGCTGGTTCCTATCCTGATCTGGCAGATGAAGAAAGCGGAACTGCCGGGGATTGATGCGCACGGCAAGATGGCTGTTAACTGGATCATCAGCGAGATCATCTACGCGGTGATCTGTGTGTTCTTGATCTTCGTTATCGTCGGGATACCCCTACTGCTCGCGCTGGGGATCATCGCGATCATCTTCCCGATCGTGGCGGGGATCAAAGCCAACAACGGCGAAGTCTGGAAGTACCCGTTGTCGATTTCGTTCCTGAAGTAAGAGATGATGGGAGCCGGGCCGAACGCTCGACTGTGCGATCAGCCCTGCTCGAGTCGAGCCGCTGGGAAGCTCCTCCCCATGCCCGCGGCACACTCCGTTCGGTACGTCTGTCATGGCGCCCAAAACATCCCAGCACGGGCACGGGACAGAGACCCGTGCTCAGGGGGACTCTTTACCCACAGATTCTGCTGAGGAGGCTTTTTTCTTATTAGGCACCGACATAGCGGGCGACGACGGCGCGGGCTTTGGCTTCCTCGCGTGTGCCGGCCACGATCGCCCGGCCATCGCCAAAAACTGACAACTGAATCCCTGGCTCAACCTCAACCCGCACCAGCCACGAATTAGCCGTTACAAGGCCCACGCCGGCGAGCCTTGATGCCAACCCGACAAGATCAATCGCTCCGTGATCTTGGGGTGTAACCTGAACGGCCTCGCGACCACAGATCACCGTTGTCTGCGCAGCGGCCCGGCCGTTCAGCCAGGGAAAATCGTGGTCGCGACAGGTTGGACAACCGCTCGTTGCCAGCACAGTCAGATCGATTGTCCTCCAAACACCCTCCCACAGATCGCAGACCCAGAGTCGATTGCCGATGCGATTGCTGGCACCCACAAGCACCTTGATGGCCTCGGCACTTTGAACAGCGCCGACAACAAGGGCCGCTGGGCCAAGAATGCCAGCCGTCTCACAGGTAGGCAGCACGCCTGCTGCTGGCGGTTCTGGAATCAGACATCTCAGACAAGCGGTTTGCCCCGGTAGCACGGTCATCACGCGTCCCTCGGCGCCGATTGCGCCGCCGTAAATCCAAGGCACTCCCTGCTGGCAGGAAAACTCATTGACGAGAAAGCGGGCTTCAAAGTTGTCGGTGCCATCGACGATTAAGTCGGCTCCCGCAAGAAGTTCCTCTGCGTTACAGGCCGTCAGATCGGCGACAACCGCCTCGATTTTCGCTGTGCTATTGATGCGCTCTAGATGCCGCTTGGCCGCCACAGCCTTGGGAAATCCAGCGGCGATATCGGCTTCACAAAAAAGCACCTGCCGAGGCAGATTGCTGAGTTCGGGCAGATCGCGATCGATGATCCGCAAAGACCCCACTCCAGCCCGGACAAGGGCCATGGCAACCACGCTGCCCAGAGCCCCACAGCCCATGACCACCACTCGTGCGGCTGCCAATCGCGTCTGTCCATCAGTCCCCAGAGGTGCAAAGCGTGTCTGCCGGGAATAGCGGTGGGGATCGTAGGGCTGCATACAAAAAAGCTACCACACTCCAGCCCAGAACGCGTGGCCCGGCAGGTTCGTAAAACCTGTCAAACCGTCATACAGGCAACTATGGCGGGTGGGCTAGGCAACGAAGTAGCCGGCCCAATCCCAAGGGAGGCGATCGCCTCCTGCGGCCAACCCCCACGCTGCCAGCGTCGCCTGCAACTGATCGCAGTTCTGACGGCGTTCCTCAATGTTGTTTTTGCTTTCGGAGTCACTCTCTGGATCGCGGCCACAAGCCAGCGGTCGAAGAGCCACCAGCGGCACCGGCGGGGCGTGCTCGCGCCACTGTCGATCTGGCAAACCATTCACCGGCAATCGAACAACAAGAAAATCGATGCCTGCCGGCAAATCCGTTGGCGGCACGTGCGTGCCGAGAACTTCCATTCCTAAGAGCATCGTGCCTTTGAGCCCACGAGCATGGGCAGCTATTCGATTCAAGTCGGACGATTGAATCTGGAGCGGCAACACTCCAAAAAGCACTGCCGGGTGGCTGGCCCACGCTGCCATGCAGGCCACCGCCTGATCGTAGTCAGTGCCGATTGCATCGCCTGGACTAAAATCATCGATCAGCCCTGCGGCAATTGCCAGGCCGCTCTGATCGGCGGCGCTGCACACTTCTGGAGTTGGACTGGTGATCACTGCCAGACCTGTGGCGGTGGGGGCAGAGTCGCTGGCCAGAATGCCACGCGGCACATAGCGTCTGCCTTCCAGCCAGAACGATCGTCCACGCACACCCAACCGCCGCAGGCCGACGGTGGAACAAACCGTTGTCACGATCCGATCCCCATCCAGAAGCTGTGCATCGAGTTGGTAGAGATTGGGCAACTCAGGAGTCCAGTAGGAAGGCTCTGTAAGAATCGCCACTGCCACGGGATCGAATTCAGGAGTGACAGTGCTTTTTTCGCTCTTGCTTCCCATGGCAGTCAGTCGCACCGTAATGGGCAGCGTTGTCGCTCGTCGGCATTGCGGGCCAACCAGCGTGCCGACTATGCGGAGATTCTCACGGGGCTGTTGGGCAGCGAGCCCTTTCACTTTGACATAGGCAAGAGCCCCCTGGTCATCGCAGCGCCCCAGCACAACCGACCACTGCGGTGCAGTCAATTGGCCTGACGGCAACTGTGGCAATGATTGTGGCAGAGGCCCTTGCCAACGAGTTGGTGGATTCATGGGCTACGATCGGCTCCAAACCGCTCCAATGCCAGTTCCAAAAGCTTTTTTAAATCGAGTTTTCCAGAGCCGAGCGTGGGCACTTCAGCAATCTCCATAAAACTATCGGGCGAGGGAATCCAGAGATTCGGCAGCCCTGCCTGGAAGAGCATCTGGCAGATCCGATCGGGGCCCAGAAGGACCGGCTTGTCGCCTGCCGGCTGTACGATTGGCAGATGAAACACAACCAGCCGTTCTCCTTTTTTCAGATCTGGCACCGCCGTTACAACCGCCAGCATCTCGCCATCGGCAGCACCCAGAGCTTTATTCACCTGTTCTTCAATCATCAGATGCGGGACCATCTCTCCGCCAATTTTTGAAAACCGGCTCTCGCGTCCGGTGATTGTGATAAAGCCTTCGGCATCGAGCTTGGCGATGTCGCCTGTGCAATACCAACCGTCGCGAACCACCTTCGCCGTCAGATCGTCGCGGTTGAGATAGCCCTGCATCACATTGGGGCCGCTAATCCAAAGCATCCCATCCTGCCCGACTGGCAATTCCATCTGGCCATCACGCTCGGTGATCCGCGCGCGACAAGCCAGGATCGGCTGACCGACGGTGCCCTCGCGGCAGTCGGTCGGTCGGCCCGGCACATGCCGCGATGGCGGCACATTGGCCGCAACGAGCGGGGAGAGTTCCGTGGCACCGTAGGCCTCCCACGGCCGGATGCCAAATTTTTTCTCAAAGGCTTCAGAAACATCCGTCGAGAGTTTTTCAGCAGCCCCAAACACCACCTCCAAACTGGAAAAGTCCTCGGCCGGTGTGCGGCGAATATAGGTGCGCAAGAATGTCGGTGTGGCCATCAGAATCGTGGCGTGGTACTCCCGGGCCAGCGTGCCGACGGCCTGCGCATCCAGCGGGTTGGTGTGATAGACGACGGCTGGCTCCAGGGCCAGCGGTGTCCAGAGCGTTGTGGTGTAGCCGTAGGAATGAAAAAAAGGCAACACTCCAAGGGCCACGTCAGCACTCGACACATGGAGCAGATTGTCGATCGCCCGCACATTCGAGCCGACATTTTCCACCGACAAGACAACTCCCTTGGGATCTCCCGTCGATCCGGAGGTAAAGATCACTGTGAGCACGTCGTTGGGACCGATTCGATCCAGCTTCAGCAGTCTGTCCAGCATTGATACTGGCGTCACGGTGGCATGCACAAATGCCAAGACTTTATCGACGATTGTCAGCTGCTGTTTGATCTTTCCGGCATCCAGAAGCTTATCGCCTAAGTCCAGCTTGATGCGTTTGAGAAAGACTGGACTTGAGATCACATGCTTCAGGCCGGCCCGCTCGATGCAGGTGTTGAGAATCGATTGGCTGGTTGTGTAGTTCAAATTGACGGCCGTGCGGCCCGCAATTGCCAAAGCCGCATTGACGACAGCAGCTCCGACGGTGGGGGGCAACAGCACGCCTACCATTTTCTCGTCGGGCGCAAGCACGCGATTGAGCACGCTGCGGACTGCCAGAATGCTTGTCAGCAACTGGCGGCCAGTCAGTCGCGTGCCGAGAGAATCGGCCATTTTAAGTCGGCCGGCCGCACTTCGACAGACACGCAGCAACCGTCGCTGCAGCACCATTCCGACATCAACTTGTAATTCCATAGGCATGGGCATGGGCTCAGACGGCGTGTTTGAACGGGACTCGTTGCCCGCATCTAGAGTCGCATTAGAATCGTAGACCAGCCAACTGAACAGTTCAGTACCAGCTTTCTGGCATTCTTTTTTGCGACTTTGTTGACCCGCTATCCTGGATAGAGCCGATGCCCCGCTACCAACCATCTCACATTGAACCTAAGTGGCAGGCGTGGTGGGAGACGCATCAGACATTTGCCACCCCGCGACTGCCCAGCGGTCGCAAAGCCTACATCCTCGATATGTTTCCCTATCCCAGCGGAGACGGCCTGCATGTCGGTCATCCGGAGGGCTACACAGCCACCGATATCGTCTCGCGATTTGAAAGGATGCGGGGCACCAGCGTCATGCATCCGATGGGGTTTGATGCGTTTGGACTACCGGCCGAGGAACATGCCATTCGTACCGGCACACCGCCCCGCGAAAGCACGCAGCGCAACATCGACACATTCCGGCGACAGCTCAAGATGCTGGGCTTCAGCTACGACTGGAGTCGCGAACTGTCGACAACCGATCCAGAATATGTCCGTTGGACGCAGGCCATTTTTCTCGTGCTCTTTGACACCTGGTTTGATACTGCGCAGCAGAAGGGACGGCCGATTGCTGAGTTGCCTATTCCCCAAGCCATCGCACAACAGGGACTGGCCGCGGTGGCAACCTATCGCGACACGCAGCGGCTGGCCTATCAGTCGGAAGCCCCGGTGAATTGGTGTGCGGCCCTTGGAACCGTGCTTGCCAACGAAGAAGTGATTGGTGGAGTGAGCGAACGCGGTGGCCATCCTGTCGTGCGGATTCCACTGCGGCAATGGATGCTGCGGATCACCGCCTACGCTGATCGACTTGACAGCGAACTCACCGATCTCGATTGGCCCAGCAGCATCAAGAAACTACAGCGAGACTGGATCGGTCGCAGCACTGGCGCCGAAGTCGATTTTTTTATTGCCCCGCAGAGCGCAACCAAAAAAACTCCTGCGGCCGACGATCTGGCCCCCTTTACGCATTGGCTCACGCAACGTCAACGCAATCACTTTTCTACCCATGCCCCGAGTGATGCATTGCGGGTTTACACAACGCGACCCGACACGCTCTACGGCACGACCTACCTTGTAGTGGCCCCAGAGCACCCTCTGCTATCAATGCTGACAACCTCCGCCCAGCATGCCGCAGTGAGCGCCTACTGCGAATCTGCGTCGCGCAAGAGCGACCTTGATCGCACCGATCTCTCGCGGCCAAAAACGGGCGTCTTCACAGGTGCTTTTTGCATCCATCCACTGACGCACGCGCCGCTGGCCGTGTGGGTGGCCGACTACGTGCTGGCCACCTATGGCACAGGTGCGATCATGGCCGTGCCTGCTCACGATGATCGTGACTGGGCGTTTGCCGAAGCCTTTGGACTGGAAAAAGTTGCGGTCGTGGAGCCACTTGATCAGGAGCCAACGGCTGCTGCGGCCGCCCATTCACTCTTTACAGGCCACGGCCGCGCGATTGCCTCGGGAGTTTATACAGGGCTGCAAACGCAGGCGTTTATCGACCGGGTCGCGGTCGATCTAGAGGCTGCTGGCGTGGGTCGGCCGGCTGTTCACTACAAGCTCCGTGACTGGCTCTTCAGTCGCCAGCGTTTCTGGGGTGAGCCATTTCCGATCCTCCACGAACTCGACGCTGACGGAAAGCCGACCGGGGCGATCCGTGCCGTTGAGCACCATGAATTGCCCGTTCGACTCCCCGAACTGATCGACTTTCGCCCGGGCAACACACCCGAACCCCCGCTGGGCCGCTCCAGCGACGACTGGCTGTTGCTGGAGCGTGACGGCAAACGCTATCGCCGCGAGACTAACACGATGCCGCAGTGGGCTGGATCGTGCTGGTATTTCCTCCGCTTTCTCGATCCGGGCAATGCCGACTGCCTGATTGATCCCGAGCTCGAGCGGGCCTGGATGCCGGTCGACCTCTACATCGGTGGTGCCGAGCATGCCGTGCTGCACCTGCTCTACAGCCGCTTCTGGCACAAGGTGCTCTACGACCGTGGATATGTCTCGCACCTTGAACCGTTTGGAAAACTTGTCAATCAGGGCATGATCCTTGGGGAAATGGAATTTACCGGTTACCGCCGCGCCGCAGGCGGATGGGTTTCGGCTGAGCAGCACGACCAACACGATACGGCCGCACGAGTGGCTGCCGATCAGGTTGAAAAACAGGGGGATCACTTTGTCCTGCGCGACAACCCCCGGATCCGCGTCGACAGCCGGGCCTACAAGATGTCGAAGAGCCGTGGCAATGTCGTCAATCCTGATCAGGTCGTCCGCGACTTTGGCGCCGACTCATTGCGGCTCTACGAGATGTTCATGGGGCCGCTGGAGGCGACCAAGCCGTGGAGCACAGCGGGCGTGGGGGGCGTGCGCGGTTTTCTCGACCGCTGCTGGCGGCTCATCGTGGACGAGCGGGCCGATGATATCCGGCTTGCCTCGCAGGTGGTCGACGATGCCCCCTCAGATGAACAGTTGCGCGAACTCCACCGGACGATCGACAAGGTAACCAAAGACATTCAGGCTCTGTCGTTCAACACCGCGATTGCCAGAATGATGGAGTTTGTCAATTTTTTGACGCCCCTGGAACGCCGTTCGCAAGAGGTTCTGCAGACATTTGTCACCGTTCTCTCACCGTTTGCACCGCATCTTGCTGAAGAACTCTGGGAACTTCTTGGATGCCCCGCTCCCGCCTCTCTGGCCCCATGGCCAGTAGCCCTCGAGCAATGGCTGCGAGACGATACCGTTGAGATTCCAGTTCAGATTCAAGGCAAGTTACGGGGCCGCATTGTAGTGGCCACCGATGCCGATGCCGAGACGATTCAAACGGCCGCCCTTTCTGATCCCAAGATTGCCGAACTTCTAGGCGGCAAGGAGATTGTTAAGATCGTTGCTGTGCCTGGTCGGCTGATAAACTTTGTGCTGAAAGGTTAGGATTTCATTTTCAAAACGCCAGTGAGTCCACCTCCTTTGGCCCACCAAGGATTCTGGCTTGGCGGCATAGAGTGATTGCCGTACCATTGGCTATTCGACTGATACAACGAAGGAGCCCCCGGGACGATTCACCATGACAGTGCAGCGAGTTTTGGCTCTGGTGCTCGGTGGAGGTCGTGGCACGCGACTCTTTCCCCTCACGCGTGATCGCTCCAAGCCAGCCGTGCCGCTGGCCGGCAAGTATCGCATCATCGATGTGCCGCTTTCCAATTGCATCAACAGTGGCGTGCAGCGGATTTATGTCCTCACGCAATTCAACTCGGTCAGTTTGCACAGCCATATTCGCCGTACCTACACATTCGATCCGTTCAGCGGCGGTTTTGTCGAGATCCTTGCGGCCCAACAAACGCTCGACAACGCCGGTTGGTATCAGGGCACAGCCGACGCCGTACGACAGAACATTCGCTACCTGCAGCAATCTGACATCAAGCATGTGCTGATTCTCTCTGGTGATCAGCTCTATCGAATGAACTACGCCGACATGCTCGCTACGCACTTAGGCCGTGGGGCCGACGTGACGATTGCAGGGATTCCTGTCGAGGAAGAGGCCGCCGCAGGACTGGGAATTATGCGGGTCGACAGCGCAGGCCGAGTTGAGGGCTTTTTGGAAAAGCCGCAGACAAAGAACGATCTGGATCTGGTTCGCACCGACCCTGCGTGGATCGAACAGCAGGGCATTGCAGCCAAGGGCCGCACGCTGATGGCCAGCATGGGCATCTATCTGTTTGATCGAGACTGCCTGATCGATCTGTTGATGAAAACCGACTACCAAGACTTCGGCCGCGAAGTTTTTCCGGCAGCGATCCGCGCCAAGAAGGTGCACCTCCACCTGTTCGACGGCTACTGGGAAGACATTGGCACGATCCGTTCTTACTTTCAGTGCAACCTCGACCTTGCCGGCCCACTGCCGCCGTTCCAACTCGCCAGCGCAGAAGCACCTATTTATTCCCGAGGACGCTTCCTACCTCCCTCCCGCATCGATGGCGCGAGCGTGCGATCCAGCCTTCTCTCCGATGGCTGCTTAATCGAGCAAGGGGCGGTGATCGAAAATAGCGTGATCGGCCTGCGTTGCCGGATTGGCCGCAATGTCGTGATCCGCAATTCGGTGGTCCTCGGCAACGATTTTTACGAAACGGCTGAAAGCTTAGCTGCCAATGCCGCCCAAGGAATACCGGCGATGGGCATTGGTGAAGGCTCGATCATTGAAGGGGCGATCATCGACAAGAATGTTCGCATCGGCCGCAGGACGCGGATCGTCAATGATCACGGCTGGGAAAATACTGCCGACAGCGATCTCTTTACCGTGCGGGACGGGATCGCAGTGGTGCCCAAGCATGGAATTGTGCCGGATGGATGGCTGCCAGAGCCAAATATCGCGGGCACTCTCTAATCGCCGATCGCCGTAGCTTCTTTAGAAGGCCGCATCGTCCGGCACAGCCGCCACGCTTCTCTCGCCCTGGCTTTCGAGAGATTCCACTAGAACCTGCTCCGGCTGCTCGGACTGACGGTCGTGCTCGTTCTGCTCATTCTGCTCGCTGAGTGGCTCCGGATCGATCGAGACAACCGCGCCTGCCTCGTCGGCAACGATAGTTTTTGCAATGGTCGCAATCGGCTTTTGGGACCGTACAATCGGTGGCCACGGCCGGGGAGCCACACCCACAGGCAGAATGCCGTTGCTTCTGGCTTGGAAGTCGTTGTGCGGGGCTGAACCATTGGGCACGGGGCCCGAATAGTCAAACGGATGAGCGCACATCGTGCAGCCACTGGTGCCCGCAACGCTGATCAAAACGAGGCCTATCAGCGAAAGCCTTCGCGGCCTCAGGCCAGCCACTTTGAGCGAGCCTAAGAAACTCACTGCGGCACTCGTGCGGGATGCAATCTTCATTGCTGCTATCGCTTCCCCATCCAAAATCCAAGCCAAAAATCCAAGCACAACTCAGCGGCTGTTCCCCCCACCCCGATCACCCATAAACATATTCGGATCGTTACAACCGATTTCTGAAGAAAATTCTGCCTGGCACTCATTTTGGTTACTGAAACGAGGCAACCCAGGGCCATTCTCAATGCAATTCAACTCCCAACTGGGCCATCAGCATTTTCATGTCTTCCCAGACATCTCGCTTGGCGGATGGATTCCGCAGCAAATACGAGGGATGGTAGGTGCAGATCACCTGTGCTTTGCCGTGCGTAAACCAGCGTTTCCGTAGATTTCCAATGGTCTCGGTTGATTCCAGTAACGCCTGTGCGGCCGATGTGCCGAGGCAGCAGATGTAGTCTGGAGCCAGAATTTCCAACTGCTTTTGGAAATATCCCCGGCAGTTGGCCACTTCTGCGGGCAGCGGCGGACGGTTTTGAGGGGGCCGACACTTGAGCACATTGAGGATGTAGACCTGCTCACGCGTGAGCGTGCACGACTCAATGATCTTGGTCAGCAATTGGCCGGCGCGTCCTACAAATGGCTGGCCGGAGGCATCTTCGTCGGCACCGGGAGCTTCACCCAGAAAACAGATCCTGGCGTCAACTGGCCCAGCGCCAAAGACCGTCTGAGTGCGGGCGCAGGCCAACTCCTCGCAGCGACGACAGGTGGCCACGTCTTGGCTCAAAAGCGCAAGGGACCCACTGCGACTCTGGAGTTCATCGTGCGTCAGCGGAGAGCGTGGCGTGCACTCGACAGCCATGGGCGCAGCAACTGGATCACTTTGCGGTGCTCGTTTGGCAACCGTTTTGACTTTTGCCCGAGGCAAATCAACAACCCCGGCAGCAGCCAAGCTTTCTAAACGCTGCTTGAGTCGCCTCGCGTCGGAGCCGGTGCCCTGCGAATCACTGTTTTCCGAACGACCCATGCTACTTTGCTCTGGCTCTTTGTTGGCATAAACTGTGATCTTACCCCATCCTGCTACAGGCCACGGCGGTATCGCTTGGGAGAACGTCCTTTACCGAGCAGAGCTGCCGCTGACGGCCGCTTGGGCTCTTCGGGCTGAAGGGCAGCATCTCCCTCGACAGGAGCTGCTGGTTCTAAGCCGGTCCTCGTCGTCAATGGTCCCGGCTTCTGCCGGCGATCAAAGGCCTCAAATCCTGGTAACTCATCCCGCTTGAGCAGTCGTTCAATCCGCATCTCGATGCGTGTCAACTGCGGCCCCTCTTCCGGGGCTACGAATGTGAACGCCATGCCATCGCGGCCCATTCGGCCAGTGCGGCCCACACGATGAACATAGTCGTCGCAGAATTCCGGAATGTCGTAGTTGATGATGTGCGAGACACTCGACACGTCAATGCCACGGCCGACAACGTCGGTGGCCACAAGAATCTTGACGGTGCCATCACGGAATTGTCGCATCACACGATCCCGAATGTTCTGCGAAAGGTCACCATGGATGCAGGCCACATTGTCGGCATGCCGAGAACGGCGAGCGAGTCGCTCGAAAATCTTGTCTGTGCCCCGCTTGGTACGGCAGAAAACGATCACCTGACGCGGTTGTTCCCGCTCCAAAAGTCGCTCTAGAAGATCGAACTTACGAGTTGGATCGACGGTGAAATACGCCTGCTCGATCGTCTCGACGGCCAGCTCATTGATTGAGAAGTCGAGGATCTCTGGATCGCGCATGTAGCGGGTTGCAAGCTTGGCCACTGGGGGTGGCACCGTCGCGGAGAGCAACAGCGTCTGCCGGCTATCTGGGCAGCGTCGCAAAATCTTTTCGATGTCGGGGCGAAACCCAATGTCAAGCATCCGGTCGGCTTCGTCGAGCGTGACGATTTCAATCGCGTTAAACGAGATCGTACCGCGACTCATGTGGTCGAGCACGCGCCCCGGTGTGCCGACAACAACTGCTGGGTGGCGAGCCAATTTGTCGATCTGGTTTTTGATCGGTTTTCCGCCGTACACGGCAACGCAATGGACTCGCGACCCAAATGCCAGCTTTTCAAATTCATCGCGCACCTGCACGGCTAATTCACGAGTCGGCACCAGAATGAGCGCCCGCGGTCCGCCGCCTCGATGCTCTTTTGCCATTTGTTCCAAAATCGGCAAGACAAAGGCAGCCGTTTTTCCCGTTCCCGTTCGGGCTTGGCCGAGTAGGTCGATGCCGGCTAGCGCGCGGGGAATCAGCCCGGCTTGTACCGGCGTGGGCACGGTATAGCCGGCCCGCTCAACGGCTGCCAGAGTTTCCGCCGAAAGCCCCAGCGTGTGAAAACTGGCTGCTGTTGTCATCTGTTCTGTGGCTCCGCGAACCATCTGATTGGGAGCGTCTTGCGGCATAGCCGCTGGCTCCGGATTGACTGCGACCGATCCCTCCGATTCCATCGGGGGCCGATCCCTGTTGTCCACAAACACTCGTGATCCTCATCCTTCCTCACGCGTGCCGACTGATTTCGCATCAACCTGCGGGCATCGAATGACCCGTCGTGTGGCAAAACACCTGCGGCAAAACGTCATATTCATCTGAATAGTTGCTCAAAAGTACCACGCTCAACGAGTTCCAGCAAACCCGGCTCGGGATTGATCGGCATTCACGGTCCAGACGGGAATCTATGCCTTGCCAAGAGACGATTTGAGAGGGGCAGGAGGCGTGGGTGACGGGCTACGGCTCTTGGGAACGGTGAAAGAGCAGCGTGGTAAGCCGTTAACGATCGAAGAGTTTTTTGATCGCCCAGACGGTGGCCGCTCGACCGGCACGCGCGATCGAACGCGTGAGCGGGATGTGCTTCGGACAAACAGCCACGCAGTTTTGAGCATTGCCGCACATCTGAATGCCACCTTGCGATGTCAGTGCCTCTAATCGCTCATCGGCAATCATCTTTCCAGTTGGATGACTGTTGAAGAGCATCGCCTGACTGATCGCATGTGCGCCCACAAAACCTTTGTCAAAGGCTGCCCTTCTCCGTTTTTCAAAATTCTCAAGTGACTCGTCTTCGCGTTGCACAAGTTCGATTTTTGTAAATTGCGGACAAGCTTCAAGACAACAGCCACAACTGATGCACGTGGAGAGTGGATAGGTGTCTTCCTGTGCTTCGGGAGAAATCCTCGGCCCGGCACCATGGTCGTAGGAGCCGTCCACCGGAACCCAGGCATGCACTCGCTCAAGCGACTGAAACAACCGGTTGCGATCAACGACTAAATCGCGAACAACTGGAAATTTTGACATCGGCCGTAGTTCGATCTCCTCAGCGTTGTCTTCCATCAACTTGTCGACCAGGGCCGTGCAGGCCATCCGCGTACGGCCGTTGACAAGCATCGTGCAGGACCCGCACACCTCTTCAAGGCAATTGCAATCCCACGCCACTGGTGCCACTTGTCGGCCATCTTGCGACTTGGCCGCAGCAGCAATCCGCTGCAAAAGACTGATCACATTCATGTTGAGTTCATAGGGCACAGCGTGTCGCTCCCAGTAGCTCTCTTGGCCTGGCGCATCCTGTCGCAACACACGCACATGAATTAGTTTCTGAACTGCTCGCGCCTGATGATCACTGCCTGCCTGTTCGCTCTCCTGAGCACTGCCTGATTGCGGGTGTGGTTCTGCTACTCGGATCATTGAAAAGCTCCTTCGGCGATCGGACCTGCGAGAGACTCTACGCCTGCTGTTGTGAAGTAATTTGCTGCGTTATCTTTTCCGGTTGCGGCAGCTTTTTCTGCCGCTCTTTCCAGACTTCCTCGATCAATTCTCCGCCGACCAAGCCGTAAAGTCGGGGCCGGGGTGGCAAGAGTGATGTGTCGATCTCTTCATAGCGAATCTGCGTATGGCCATCGGCACCGTGCGTGGCAATCGTGCTCTTAAGCCAGCGCTGGGTATTGGCTTCAAAGCGATCACACCACTGCTCCGCCTCTCGCCGTTGCCCGGCCGGATCGGTGGCAGCAATGCCTGGCATAGCCGTGGCCGGCTTGTAGTGGGCCCCGCGACACTCGTCGCGGTCCAGTGCGCCCTTGAGGATCAGTTTTGCCAACGGAAACATGTCTCCCAGTGCCTTGGTAAAGACGACATTTTGATTCGTCCAGTTGCCACTGTCAGAGAGAGAACAGCGATTCCAACGGTCTTCCAGCGTACAGACCTCTCCGTAGGCGGCGGTGAGTTGCTCGTTGCGTCGCACCACAGTGGCCACACGGGTCATGAGATTGCCTAGCTCGGCATGCAGTTGATATGGGTTTTCGCTGCCACTTCGGCGGCCCAGCAACGCTGCGTGCCGCTCTTCCTGCCGACGCATGGCTGTAGAAAAGAGGCTGGTCGGCTCCTCGGCCGCCGTTTTTTTCCCGGCACGTGCCGACGCCACAATGCCAGAGGCCGAAAAAAGTCCGCTAAAGATGCAGGAGAGCAGCGAGTTGGCTCCCAAGCGATTTGCACCGTGATACTGATAATCGCATTCGCCAATAGCGTAGAGACCCGGGATATTTGTCTGTTGGTTTCGTGGGGAGCCCTCCTCGAGGCCGCCCGTAGCACTCTTCTGATAATCGACCCACAGCCCGCCCATCGAGTAGTGGACGGCCGGGAAAATTTTCATCGGCACCGACCGCGGATCGACGCCCTGAAACTTTTCATAAATTTCAAGGATGCCTGCTAGTTTGCGGTCGAGCGTTTCGCGAGGAATGTGCGTGAGATCGAGGTAGACGCAGAGACGATCTTTTTCCACCGACAGGCCGTCGGTTGTACAAATGTCAAATATTTCGCGTGTGGCAATGTCGCGAGGCACAAGATTGCCGTACTTCGGATATCGGTCCTCAAGAAAATAATACCGCTCCGCCTCAAGAATATCACGTGGATCACGGGCGTCGTGGGGTGTGCGTGGAACCCACACCCTGCCCCCTTCGCCACGGGCGCTCTCGCTCATCAATCTCAATTTGTCAGCGCCAGGAATGGCTGTCGGGTGGACCTGAATAAATTCCCCGTTGCCGTAGCAAGCGCCGGCTTGATAGGCGCGACTGGCAGCACTGCCCGTGCAGACCATCGACATCGTCGAGCGGCCATAGACCAGCCCACAGCCACCCGTTGCAATGATGACGGCATCGGCAGGGAACGAGCGAAACTGCATCGTGACCAGATCCTGGCAAATCGCCCCACGGCAGCGGCCCGTGTCATCGAGGACTGGCTCTAGGAAGTCCCAAAACTCAAATTTTTTGACCCTGCCCTCCACTTCGAAGCGACGCACCTGTTCGTCGAGGGCATAGAGCAACTGCTGGCCCGTCGTCGCACCGGCAAAAGCAGTGCGCTTGTAGAGCGTGCCGCCAAACCGCCGCTGGTCCCGAAAACCTTCCGGCGTGCGATTAAAGGGCACCCCCAAGCGGTCCATCAGATCGACGATCCGCGGGGCCCAGTCGGCCATTTCCTTGACCGGTGGCTGGTGCTGAAGAAAATCGCCTCCGTAAACGGTGTCATCAAAGTGTTTCCATTCGCTATCCCCCTGCTGGCGGGTCGATGCGTTGACGCAGTTGATGCCACCCTGTGCGCAGACGCTATGCGAACGCTTGACCGGCACAAGGCTGACCAGATCGACGCCAATACCCAGTTCGGCCAAACGCATCGTGGCCGAAAGGCCAGCTAAGCCACCACCAATCACAAGGACTCTCGGTTCTGCCATCGCTCTTTAGATTCCTGTTGTTGACACCGGAGAAGTTGCTGGGGCCGAAGGCTGCTGCGAATCCAGCATTCGCTTTACTTCTTCCATTCGATTTTCAATTGCCTTGGCCTGCTCGACATCGATTGTGCGCATGCCGCCAAGTGCTCCGAGACCGGCTCCACCGAGCAGGATGCCAATCACAATGCTCACCCAATTGGCCCGCCGCATAGCCGCCGGACTTGTCCAGATTCCCCAGGTGATTCCCAGCGTCCAGAGCCCGTTGGAAAAATGAAAGACAACCGACAAAATGCCTATGGCGTAAAGAATGGCCACAAGCGTCGGCTTAAGCGCGACCGCAGCCGAACTCGTCGCGTGGTGAGGATCGAATGCGCCACCGCCTAGCGGAGCTCCCAGCGAGTGCAATTGGATCAGATGCCAGATGATGAAAGCGAAAGCAATCATTCCAGTCGCTCGCTGCAGCGTGTAGCGCACGTTGCCCACATACGGATACGAACTGACATTGGGCAAACCTCCGGCGATGATCACAAACCCCACCGTGGCATGAAACAGCATGGGCAGAAAAATAAAGGCCCATTCAATCGGCACGAGCAATGGCCCGAGGGAGTGAATGGTATCGACCCGCGACTGAAATGCGCCTGCACCGGCCAGCACAGACGCGTTGGTGAGCAGATGAACGACTAGGAATGCTCCCACCGGCACGAGGCCGGAGAGCGAGAAAAGCCGGTAGATCAGAAATTGATTCCGGGAAAAAAATGACTGGGAATACACACTCTCACTCACAAGCTGCCTCATTGCTACTTTGGAACCAGTGCCGCTTCGACCACTTTCCAACCGTTTTCTGATCAATTGGCAGTATAGATTGAAGGAGATGAGCGGCAACGGCAGGAGCCGATTTGGCGACTCACGGTGGAGAATTTATACTGAATCGACCACTGAAAAAACAATTGAAGACCGCAGCGACCGAAAATGAGCATCGGCATGGAGGGCATAGTAGTTGGCGGCTGAACCACATTCATTTTTTGTTGTTGGTGATCAAGAACTCGCTGCGCAGTCGGCCGTGGCGATGGCTGACGCCGCCCGCATACTCGAAAATATGCCCGATGGCGTGGCGCTCCTCGACGGTGAGAACCGAATTCTCTGGGCCAACACTCGCTTCACTGAGTGGTGCGGGCAAACGCAACTTGGGGGGCTCACCTTTTTTGAAGCACTCGGATCGCCAGAAATCCTTGGGCCCGACTTCAGTCTATTTTATACGGCGGTGGCCGGCGGCAACTCCCTCGGCAGCAAAGCGATGAGTTCGACTCTGCGAACATCCGACAACCGCTACTTTCATGTCCACGCCTCATCCGCATTCAATCCCTTGCCATCCGCGAAAACCTCTGCAGAGGCCGGGCAAGTGGTGGTCGCTGTGCGGAATGTGACCCATACAATTCTTGAACAGCAGAAACGCGATGCGATCCATCAGGCTGGGCAAAAACTCGCCGATCTCTCCCCTGCTGAACTTGCCGACATGACGATCGAAGAACGCATCGAACTCTTAAAGAGCAATATCCTGCACTACTCCAAAGACTTGCTGCAATTTGATGTCGTCGAAATCCGACTGCTTGACCAACAGACCGGCCGACTTGAACCACTGCTGGCTGAGGGGATGCAACCAGAGGCAGAGGCCCGCACGCTCTATGCCCGACCGGAAAATAATGGCGTCACAGGCTATGTCGCCGCCACCGGAAAAAGCTACTTTTGCAACGATACCACCAAAGACCTGCTTTATCTGGAGGGATGTAAAGGGGCCAAAAGTTCGCTGACTGTGCCACTTATCTTGCATGAGCAGGTGATCGGCACATTCAATGTTGAGAGTCCCGAGCCGGGAGGATTCGCCGACATAGACCTGCAGTTCCTAGAAATTTTCGCCTGCGATGTGGCGGCATCGCTCAACACGCTGGAATTACTCGTGGCCGAAAAAGCTTCTGCCGCAGCAGAGAGTATCGAAGCCATCCACGGCGCAGTGGCACTGCCGGTCGATGATATTCTCAACGATGCCGTCAGTGTCATGCAGCGATACATTGGCCACGACGCCGATGTTGTCGAACGACTGCAGCGGATTTTGAGAAACGCTCGCGACATCAAGCAGGTGATCCAAAAGGTCGGCGAAAAAATGACGCCTAGCTCGGCGCATGCACAACTGCGGCAGGGAGAACGGCGGCATTCGCTGGTGGGCCGTCGGGTTCTCGTCGTCGATTCCGACGAGCAGGTACGGGCGGCCGCCCACTCACTGCTCGAACGCTATGGCTGCACAGTGGAAACCGCTCACGATGGAGCAGAAGCAGCCTCGATGGTGAGAGCCTGCGAGCACGAAGCCTACGATGTCATCATTGCCGACATTCGACTCCCTGACATGAGTGGTTACGAGCTGCTGTTGGCGTTGCAGGAACTGCTGGATCGAGTGCCGCTGGTGCTGATGACTGGATTTGGCTACGACCCTGGGCATTCCATTGTGAAGGCCCGCCATGCGGGCGTGGATCTGGTTCTCTTTAAGCCGTTTCGGATCGATCAACTGCTTGAAACGGTTGAACGCGCCGTGGCTGGCCCCAGACCGGTTGAGAGCTAAACGACCGGCCTGGGCCGGATGTGACTGGCAGGAACTCCCCCTCTGATGAGCCGTTTCCTGGCGGTTTTCAAGAGAAAATGCCCCGCTGTTTTGCTCAATGTGGCCTTGACCTGCGGCAGCGGCAAGCCCTATTCCTCTCTTGCTTCCACGGTTCAGTTTGATTCTGCGCACAGGAAAAGCCGTTTATGGCACATCGCTGCCCACACTCCACGACAACGCAAACGGTTGCCTGTTCTTCCGCAGCCAAACCCCGTCGCTGGTTACGCTCCCAAATCACCCTCACGTTCAAGACCCTGGCGCTTTTTGCGGCGGGCTTCAATGCGAGCTTCAATGATTGGGCTGGTGGCACTGACTCCTCTTTACAAAGGAGATCGAGTTGCAAAGCAGAGGAACTACCGGCCCCAGCCACTCACTCCAGCCAGCCCGAATCTGCTGTCGCAGACTCCGATTCCGATTCCATCAACTCACAAGCAGGCGACGCCCGCAGAATCATTAAGGAGGCGATCACCCGTTCGGCCGCCCAAGCAAAGCCGCTACCCACCGATCCGTTGACTGTTGGAGCATCACCAGAAAAGCTACCGGCAGTGCCCCCTTTCGAGCCCCAGCCAGCCAGCAGCACAGCCCCGATCCCTGCGATTCCTAAGGAACTCATCGTCGCCAAGATTTCCGCCGAGGTTGCTGCCAAGCAACTCGAAGCGAAGCGACTGGCCCAGCGATCTCCCTCCGATGCACTCACGCTATTGGAGAACATTGCCGCTGAAGTTGCCAGGCAGGAGATTTCCGAAGACGCAAAAGCCCAACTGTCGCGACGGATCGAGCGAACTCGACGCGAGATCGAAGAATCAACAGGAAAACGCCGGGGTGAAATTGCTCTCGACAAGAAAAATGCCCTGATTGAGGGACAGATCGATCGGGAACGCACCAAGAAAGTCGAAGTTGACCAGCGACTGGCTCTGCTTGTCGAGGAATACAATGTGATGGTTGATGAGCGACGCTTCGCCGAAGCTGAGGTGATTGCCAAGAAAGCTGGCCAACTCGCCCCCGACAATGCAGTCGTTCGACAACTCCTGGCGCAAAGCCGGATGATCCGCCGGCTCGACGCACAAAAATCGATCATCGACGATAAGCAGACGGGCTTTGTTGATGTCGCCCAAGATACGGAGCGATCGAGCTCACCTTTTGTCGGCCCGATTGAGTTTCCCGCCACAAAGCAATGGGAAGAACTCAGCAAAAATCGCCTGCGACAAGAAGGGCAGGGTCGATCGCTCACTGCCCCCGCCGAGGCAATCATCCAAAAGAAGCTGGCAACACAAGTCAAAGCCTCTTTCCAAAACCAGCCTCTTTCCCTCGTGCTTGACTCGCTGGCAAAGCAGGCCGATGTACCCCTCCACATCGATATGGTCGGCCTTGAGAGCGAGGGCGTCCGCAGCGACACCCCGGTGACCATGAAGCTGGATCAATCTATTTCACTCAAAAGCGCGCTCAAGCTTCTGCTCGGGCCTTTACACCTAGACTCTGTGGTGCAGGATGAGGTGCTCAAGGTAACCAGCCCCCGGCTTGTCAAAGGCGAAGTCTACAGCCTGTCCTACCATGTGGCAGACCTCGTCATTCCAATTCCGAACTTTTCATCCGACGGCATCGGCATCACCGGTGCTCTACGTGACGGCTATTCCCGCATCTCCCCACGAAACTCGCTCTCTGTCCAAACGGGCCCTGCCCCGGCTGGCATCAACGGTATCAGCAAAACACCTTCTGAGGCGGGAGTCTATCCAGCGTCGCTGGCACAGATCCAAGGGGGTATGAACGGCCCCGCAACCGGGACAGCTCCACCCAATTCTTTTGGGGCCTCAGCGATCGGAGGCGGACAGGCTGATTTTGACTCACTGATCCAGTTGATTCAAAATACAGTCGCACCGACAACATGGAACACTGTGGGCGGCACAGGCGCCATTCAACCCTTTGCGACAAATCTCAGTCTTGTTGTCAGCCAGACTCAGGAAGTTCATGAACAAATTGCCAACCTGCTCGACCAACTTCGCCGCCTGCAAGACTTGCAGGTGACCATCGAGGTACGGTTTATCACGCTCAACGATACATTCTTTGAGCGCATCGGGGTCGACTTCGATTTCAACATTCAAACCAATGTTGGCGAACCGCTGAATATGACCGCCATTCCCACCGCACAAAATACATCTCGCAATCCATACGAACTCGGCATCAACCCCAGGCCCGGCATTGCCACGCAAACAATCGGCCTCGACACCACCGGCAATCCAGGCGTGGCCGGATCAGCGACACCTGGCCAACTGGGTATCAATGGCTTACCACAGCGCAGTTTCTACTCGATTCCGTTTCGACAAAATAGCTTCGGTGCCGCAACGGTTCCAACGCTTCCAGGCTTGCCCGATCCAGCAACATCAGCCGCCAATTTTGGCTTTGCCATTCTCAGCGACATCGAGGCCTACTTTCTCATTCAGGCAGCCCAAGGCAACACGCGATCCAATGTCATGCAAGCGCCGAAAGTGACGCTTTTCAATGGTCAAAACGCCTATGTTTCTGACACGCGGCAGCGACCATTCGTCACCAGCGTGGTGCCTGTCGTGGGTGATTTTGCAGCGGCCCAACAACCTGTGATCACCGTCCTTTCCGAAGGCACCGCCGTCAATGTCCAGGCTGTTGTTTCCAGTGATCGCCGCTTTGTCCGGCTCACCCTCGTGCCCTTCTTCTCTCAAATTGGCAAGGTGGAACAGTTTCAGTTTGAGGGTTCGCGAACGACAAAGCAAAAAAGCAGCGATGCCAAGTCGGGCACAGATGTCAAGGTGCCCGGTGGAGGAAATGGATTCGGTGCCGGCTTTGCAGGCAGCACAGCCAGCAGTGGCGAAATTGAAACCAATAGTTCAGGCACAACCATCCAACTGCCAGAATTTATTTTTACGACCGTCACCACAACGGTCAGCGTGCCAGACGGGGGCACGGTGCTTCTGGGTGGCATCAAACGCCTGCGCGAGGGCCGCAACGAGTTTGGCGTGCCGATCCTTTCTAAAGTGCCCTACATCAATCGGCTCTTCAAGAATGTAGGTTTAGGGCGAACCACCGAAAGCCTGATGCTGATGGTGACACCCCGCATCATCATTCAAGAAGAAGAAGAGGAAAAACTT
>Ga0209284_10000066_pt1 | contig 143337 bp, 148 predicted proteins | sample FRY03_FD_187211 | JGI IMG/M metagenome (GOLD analysis project Ga0209284, IMG submission 187211) | Freshwater microbial communities from Lake Fryxell liftoff mats and glacier meltwater in Antarctica - FRY-03 (SPAdes) (version 2) | ecosystem: Environmental > Aquatic > Freshwater > Ice > Glacier...
TTCCCACCCCAGCGCGGAGGTTACTCCGCGCGACGAGACGCATCGCTGCGCGATGCTCCTCAGGGTGAGGTTATTGGGGCTATTCATAGCCTCTTGTTTTAGCTGCATTCATTTCCGGCCAGACTCTGAGGAGCGCTCCGCAGGAGCGCGTCTCGAAGGATCGGCAACAGGCGCGGTGCTGGTCCCCATGCTTCGAGACGCGTCCCGATGGGAGGCTCCTCAGCATGAGGTTGGTGGTGGTGATGCTATCGGACTCGGAAAGACTCTAGGGCTTCGCGGCAACCGGCCAGTAGTGGCCGTCGGGCGTGGAGCGCTTGCCGAAGATCGCTTCGCCGACCCGCACGACGTCGGCGCCCTGCACGATCGCTTCCTCGAAATCGTTCGACATGCCCATCGACAGCTCCCTGATCGCGGGATTGTGCCGAACCACGGTGTCGCGCAGGACGCGCAGGCGCTCGAAGCAGGGGCGCACCTGGTCGAGATCGGTGCTGAACACCGCCAAAGTCATCAGCCCACGCGGCTTCAGCCGCGAAAGCGGGCGGAGCGAGTCGAGGAAGGGGAGGAGCCCGTCGGGCTGCAGGCCGTATTTGCTCTCCTCGCCCGAGGTATTCACCTGGACATAGACGTCGAGGGAGCGATCCTCGCGTTCCAGCCGCGCGTTGAGCATTTCGGCCAGCCGCACGCTGTCGAGCGCGTGGAACTCCCGCGCGAAGCGGGTCAGGTACTTGACCTTGTTGGTCTGCAGATGACCGACGATGCTCCAGTCGATGGCCAGGTCCGCCAGCTCGGCCCGCTTGGCCACGGCTTCCTGGATCTTGTTCTCGCCGAAGTCGCGAATGCCGGCCGCATGGGCGAAGCGCAGGACGTGCGCCGGCACCGTCTTGGTGATCGGCAGCAGGCGCACCGTCTCGCGCGCCCGGCCGGCACGGGCGCAGGCCTGCACGATGCGCGCCTCGACCGCGGCGAGGTTGCTGCGGAACATGGAAAGCGGATCGGCGCCGAAGCGCCGGACGTCTTCGGCCGTAAGTTCCGATGTTCCGTGAAGGGGGGCGGTCGACGCGTTCATGGGTACTTCCGGAGGACTGCCGGCACAGATACCCTAGTCCAGCTTGCGCGTCGCTATGAAGACCCCGACGACGACGACGATCGATACCGTCGAGACGGCGATCACCACGGGCCAGAGCAGGTTACCGAGAAATTCCAACATGGACGCGAACGGGCGGGGCAGCGGTGCGTTCCCTTTCCCGGTGCTGCTGGACCCATTCCGGGCACATTAACGCGTCAGTGCTGCGGATCATTGGAGGCCGGCCGGCGTTATAGCCGCCATGTCGTCCCTTTTTCAGCCCGGACGCACCGTGTGGAAGGTCGAGCGTGCCCGCAGGGCCGCCGTCCTGATCGACGGCGCGGCCTTTTTCGCGGCCGTGCGCCAAGCGTTTCTGCAGGCGCGGCGCACAATCTTCATCGTCGGCTGGGACATCGACAGCCGCACCGAGCTGGTGGGCGAGCGGCCGCCCACCGACGGACTGCCGACGGACTTCGCAGGCTTCCTCGGCGAGCTGGTGGCGCGACGGCCGGAACTGCAGATCCACCTGCTGCTGTGGGACTATTCTTTGCTCTACGCGCACGAGCGCGAGCCGTTGCCGCGGCTCTATCTCAACTGGCAGATGCCGCCGCAGGTCACCTTCTGCCTCGACTCGACGGTGCCGTTCGGCTCCTCGCAGCACCAGAAGCTGGTGGTGGTGGACGATGCGCTGGCTTTCTCCGGCGGGTTGGATCTCACGATCCGCCGCTGGGACACCAGCCGCCACGACCCCGACGACGCCAGGCGCATCGATCCGGACGGCGAGCCCTACCGGCCGTTCCACGACGTCCAGATGATGGTCGACGGCGAGGCGGCACGGGCGCTGGCGCTGCTGGCGCGCGGTCGCTGGTGCCATGCCAACGGCGGCGAGCCCGAGATCCGGCCGGAGGGCGATCCCTGGCCGCAGACATGCGAGCCCGATTTCACCGATGTCGAGGTCGCCATCGCGCGCACCCAGCCGCGCTATCACCTCGAGGAGGAAGTGCGCGAGGTCGAGGCGCTGTTCGCGGACAGCATCGCGCGCGCCGAGCGCACGATCTATATCGAGAATCAGTTCATGACGTCGGGCGTGGTGGCGTCCGCCCTGGCCCGCCGGCTGCGCGAGCGGCCGGAGCTGGAGGTCGTGATGGTGGCGCCGCGCAGCCACGATTCCTTCGTCGAGCGGCGCACCATGCGCAACGGCCGCATCCGCTTCTGGCGCACCGTGCAGGCGGCCGGCGGCGACCGCGTCCGGCTGCTCTACCCGTCGATAGAGCAGGACGGAGACCCCACCTACACCATGATCCATTCCAAGATCATGGTGGTCGACGATTTCTTCCTGCGGGTTGGTTCGGCCAACCTCAACAATCGCTCGATGGGCGCCGACACCGAATGCGATCTCGCGATCGAGGCGGCGACGGACCGCGAACGCGCAGGGATCGTGGCGATGCGCAATCGCCTGCTGGGCGAGCATTGTGGCGTGCCGGAGGAAGAAGTCGCGGCCGCCCTGGCGCAGCATGGCTCGCTCGTACGCGCGGCCGAGACGCTCGCCGGCAACGGGCACTGCCTGCGCCCGATCGATGACGGCAAACCCGACCGCAGCCTGTTCGCGCGGCTGGCCGAACGGATCGCCGATCCAGCACGGCCGCTTCGTCTGGGACGTCTTGCCGGCCGCTTTCTTCCACGCCTGCTGTTCCACGGCAGCCGCACTGTCGGTCGGCGGCTGGCGAAGCGCGAGAAGGGAACGCCCGGCAAGGAAACACGCGTCGCCACGGCGAGAAATCCTGCAAGAGGCGGCGAGGGTGCGGAAGCGGACGGCATCATGGGGCGTGCGGGCCTGGTGGTGGCCGGTGCAATCGCCCTGATCGTCGCGCTGACCCTGGCGTGGCAATTCACCGGGCTCAAGGAATTTGCGCAACCCGACCGCATCCGTGAATTGCTGCAGGGCGTCGAGGGCGAGCCGTTGGCGCTGCCCGTCGTGGTCGCGCTCTTCCTGCTGGGTGGCGCGGTGGCGTTTCCCGTCACCATCCTCATCCTGGCGACGGCGGCGGTGTTCGGCCCGTGGCTGGGCATGCTCTATGCCACGGCAGGCGTCGCGGCGAGCGCAGGGCTGATGTTCGTGGTCGGTGCGCGCTTCGGGCAGGAGGTGCCCAAGCGCCTCCTCGGCAAGCGCTGGGACAAGATACGCGACCGCCTGCAGCGGCGCGGGCTGCTCGCCATGGTCGCGATGCGCGTCGTGCCGGTGGCGCCGTTCTCCCTCATTAATCTTGCGGCAGGAGCGGCCTCGATCCGTTTCGTCGACTTCGTGCTCGGGACGCTGATCGGCATGGGGCCGGGGCTGGCGGCGATCGCGCTGATGGGCGACCAGATCGCCAGGGTGCTGGCCAATCCCAGCGCCAGCCAGATCGCCGTGCTGGCGCTCTGCGTCGCGGGCTGGATCGGCCTCTCCTTCGGTGCGCAGGCGGTGGTCTCCCGGATGGGGGGACGCACCTCTTGAGCAGTGCGTCGTCGAACCATGTCCGCGTGATGACCTGGAACATCCACGGTGCGCTGGGCGGCAATCCGCGCTTCGACCTCGATCGCGTGATCGCGCTGGTCAGAAGCCACTCGCCCGACATCGTGGCCTTGCAGGAGATCGACTCGCGACGCGTGCGCGAGGCCCAGGCCGGCAACCCGTTCGACGTGCTGCAGGAGGCCCTGGGCGCGCACGGGGTCGGTGCCAAGACGGTGGTGACGGCGGATGGCGAGTATGGCCAGGCGCTGATCAGCCGGTGGCCGCTGGAGAACACGCAGATCCACGATCTCTCCTATCCCGAGCGTGAACCCCGGCATGCGATCTGCAGCGACGTGATAACGCCGTTCGGCCCGCTGCGCGTGATCGCCACCCATCTCGGCCTCGCCTTGCGCGAACGGCGCAGCCAGACCATCGCGCTCCTGAAGATGCTGGGCCGGCTCGACCGGCCGACCGTGGCGCTGGGCGATTTCAACGACTGGCTGTGGGCGGGCTCGGTGCGCCGCGGCCTGGCGCGCGCCCTGCCGGGCTTCAGCCGCCATCGCACCTTTCCCGCGAGGCTGCCGCTGTTCCAGCTCGACCGCGTCTATCTCTCGCCGGGGTCGGCCCTGATCGGCAGCCATACCGACTATCAGGCGCGCGACCTCTCCGATCACCTGCCGGTGATCGCCGACATCGCGGTGTAGGGTGGCACGCACGGGCGCCGTGGCGATGGAAGCGCGGCAGGTCGACGCCCTGCCCGAAGACAAAGGCTGGCAGTACGAACCCAAGTGGGACGGCTTCCGTTGCCTGGCGCGGCGCAGCGGCGGCAAGGTCGAGCTGATCGGGCGGTCCGGCAAAAGCCTGTCGCGCTACTTCCCCGAGATGGTCGAGGCGCTGGCGGCGGTGAAGCACAAGCGCTTCGTGCTCGATGGCGAGCTGGTCATTCCCGTGGGGCCGAACCTGTCGTTCGAGGCGCTGCAGATGCGCCTGCATCCCGCCGCCAGCCGCATCCAACGCCTCGCCGCGAAAACGCCGTCGCTGCTGATCGCGTTCGATTTTCTGGAGGACGAGAAGGGCCGGGACATGCGGGCGGAGCCGCTGAGCGGACGCCGCGCCACGCTGGAGCGCTTCTTCACGGCGCTGGGCGACGTCGAGGGCCTTCGCCTGTCGCCGAGAACAACGCGCCTCGCCGACGCGCGCAAATGGCTGAGCCGCGCCGGCGGCGGTTCGCTCGACGGCGTCGTCGCCAAGCGCCTCGACGGTCCTTACCGCGCGGGCGAGCGCGACATGCTCAAGATCAAGAACCTGCGGAGCGCCGACTGCGTGGTTGGCGGCTTTCGTTATGCGACGGCGACGACGGGAGGAAAGAAGGAAGTCAGCTCGCTCCTGCTCGGTCTCTACAACCAGGCCGGCCTGCTAGATCACGTCGGCTTCACTTCGGCTCTCGACGGTCTCGACCGGCCGGCGCTGACGGCAATGCTCGAGAAGCTGAAGGGAAGCGGCTTCACCGGCGATGCGCCAGGCGGACCCAGCCGCTGGTCGACCGAGCGCACGTCGCAGTGGGAGCCGGTGAAACCCAGACTCGTAGTCGAGGTGCGGTACGATCACGTCACCGGGCGACGTTTCCGCCACGGCACGGGCTTCCTGCGCTGGCGTCCCGACAAGGCCCCGCGCGACTGTAAGTTCGATCAGCTGGTGCAGGAGGCGCCACCGTCCCGCGTCCTGCGACTCCTGAAGACGAAGCGGGCATAGGAACCGCGTCAGGCCTTTTTGCGCCTGGCCCCCGTCTTGCGCTTCGCAGGCGTCTTGCGCTTCGCAGGCGTCTTGCGCTTCGCAGGCGTCTTGCACTTCGCAGGCGTCTTGCGCTTCGGCCCCGCCGTGCGCTTCTTCTTCGCTTTTGGCTTCGCTTTTGGCTTCGCTTTTGGCTTCGCTTTTGGCTTCGCTTTTGGCTTCGCCTTTGGCTTCGCCGCGGCCTTCTTCCGGGCCGGTACGTTCTTGCCCTTCGCGCGCGCTTCGGAAAGGCCGATGGCGATCGCCTGCTTGCGGCTCTTCACCGTGCCGCCCTTGCCGCCCGGCCCGCTCTTCAGCGTTGCCTTTCTTGCGACGCTCCATCGCGCCTTCAACGTCCTTGCTGGCGCTTCGCGAATATTTGGCCATGCTTCCTCCGGCTCGGTTGATCCGCGCAGAACGGCGCAATCGCGCGTTGGCACCCTCGCAGGCCGATGCGGTGCGGCTACGGCCGGCTGATCTCGTTCAATGCACGCTGCAGAGGCTCGCTGGAGACCTGCAACCAGCTGTGATGCATGGGGTCGCCGAGCTGGAGGATCAGGAAGATCGCGCCGGTGACGGCGACCGAGGAGAGGAAGAGTGCCGCTATCACGGTGAGATTGGGCGGGGCGAACACGCCGAAGCTCAGGAAGACCAGGAACAGCCAGAAGATCAGCACGAACAGGAACTGGGTCGGCACCGTCGTGCCGGGATTCTCCCACAGCAGCCAGCGCTCGGCGTAGATCTGGTTGGTGATACTCAGCGCCTGCGTGGCCAGCGCCGAGTGCCGTCGATCGGGCAGGGAGAGCGACAGGATCGAGTCGAGCAGTCGGTCGAGAATATCGGCGCTGTCGCGCGCGTCGACGCGCGGCGGCGGCACGGCGGGGAACAACTCCTCACGCTTGTGGCTCGCATAGGCAAGCAGATCGGCGCGCGCCCGGTCGGCCCCCGGCCCGTAGGCGCGCAGCATGTGATCGAGCTGGATGATGTCGGAGCCGAGCTTGGTCACGATGCCGGCATTCACCGAGTAGGCGCCATTCGCCGTCGACAGCATGAGCGCCAGCACCAGGGAGGTCAGCGACGCGACGATGGCCGCCGCCAGCTTGACCACCGCGCCCGATTCCTTGGTCAGATGGTGCTGGGGCAGGGCACGGGCAATGTAGAGCCCGATCAGTCCGCCACCGAACATCGCGACCAGCGCAAACACGCAGATGAACAGGTACGAACGATCCAGCATTCCACCTGATAGCAGGTTGGCAGGCGCGGCGCCCGTCCGGCATACACGACGTCTTCCGCGGTCTCGCTGCGCGGCTCGGTTTGTTGCGTCGTCGAAGGCGCGGGACATAGTATCGGCCAGCCCGCTTGCAGAGGACGAAGAATGGCCGCGCTGCTGAACGAAACCGACCTGATCGACCGTATCCTGGCGCACATCGACCGCAAGACGACGGACAAGGGTACGGTGGTCTGGCGCGAGCCGGTCGAGCACTATCATTCGGCCGAGCGGTTCGCGGCCGAGATCGAGGTTCTGCGGCGCGTGCCGATGGCCTTCTGCCCCTCGGCCGCGCTGCCCGAGCCCGGCTCCTACATCGCGCGCACGACGGTCGGCACGCCGCTGCTGGTGGTGCGCGGGTTGGACGGCGTGGTGCGCGGCTTTCGCAACGCCTGCCGTCATCGCGGCATGAAGCTGGAGGAGGGCGAGGGCTGCAAGCGTGCCTTCGCCTGCCCGTATCATGCCTGGACCTACGGGCTCGATGGCTCGCTGCGCCACATCCCGGGCGAGGACGGGTTCCCCGGTCTCGACAAGGCGGCGCACGGGCTGGTGCCGGTGGCTGCGGTGCAGGAAAAGAACGGCATCGTCTTCGTGACGCAGGACGAGCCGCTGTCGGAAGGCGCGCTGGGCGACCTGCCCGAGGTGCTGACCGACGATTACGTGCTGTTCAACAAGATCGAGTTCGACGACAAGGCCAACTGGAAGGTGTTGGGCGAGACCTCGATGGAGGGCTACCACATCAAGGCGCTGCACAATCAGTCGTTCTTCCCCTACGGCTACGACAATCTGAACGTGGTCGAGCTGCACGGCCGCAATCCGCGCATCGTCTTTCCGTTCCGTCGCATCGAGAAGCTGCGCACCGTGCCGCGCGAGGAGTGGAGCACGCAGGGCCGCATCACCGACGTCCACCAGCTCTTTCCCAACACCCATGTCAGCGTGCTGTCGAGTCACGCGATCCTGATCATCCTCGAGCCGGTGTCGCCGTCGGAGACGCACTGGGTCGTCTACCAGCTCGCGCCGCGTATCAAGAACGGCAAGCCGCTCGACATCGAGCAGGCGCGCAAGGACGCCAACTTCGTACAGGAAAGCGGCATCCTGGAAGACCGCCACGCCGCCCGTGAGATCCAGCTCGGCCTGGCGTCCGGCGCCAACACGCACTTCACCTTCGGCCACTACGAGCAGGCCATCGCGCATTTCCACCGCAATCTGACCGAGCACGTGGAGATGCTGAAGGCACTGCGGGACTGACTCCAGCCATCAAGGGAATCGATCATGACCGAGCCAACCAACGATCAGCGCATCGACTATGTCGAGTTTGCCGTGGCGGACATCGGACGTTCGCGCGACTTCTATGGGAAGGCATTCGGATGGACGTTCAAGGATTACGGCCCGCAATACTGCGAGTTCGGCGATGGCCGACTGACGGGCGGTTTTGCGCTCAGGACGTCCGAGAATGCCGCAAGCGCTCAGGGTGGACCGCTGGTGATCGTATATGCCATCGACCTCGATGCCGCCCAGCACCGGCTCGAACAGGCGGGCGCCAGGATCGTCCGGCCGGCCTATCCGTTTCCCGGCGGCCACCGCTTTCACTTCATGGACCTCGACGGCTACGAACTCGCTGTCTGGTCGGCAGCCTGAGAGTTTGACCGGAAATGAATGCAGCTAAAACAGCAGGCTATGAACGGGCCCGATAGCCTCACCCTGAGGAGCATCGCGCAGCGATGCGTCTCGTCGCGCGGAGTAACCTCCGCGCTGGGGTGGGAACGCGCACCTTGCCTGTTGCCCTTCGTTCCAGACGCGCCGTGGAGTTTATCCCGAGGTACTCGAGGGGCGGCGCGTCTCGAAGGATGAGGTAAGTGCTTGAAACGATTCAATTCATTTCCGGTCAGCCTCTCAGGATGACGCAAGTGCTTGAATCGATTCGATTCATTTCCAGCCAGCCTCTGAGGCCCACTGCCTGCCTGAAAGAAGGCTAGGGTGCCTTGATGTGAGCTTTGAGATTTGAGTCGGCCTGAGCCCAGGCTCGTTCCGCCCGTCTGGCCAGTTCATGCGACTCGCGCGTATCGAGCCCCTGATCCCTGAGCCGATCGTCGGCGAGTTTTCGAATGAAATAGCTCTCGCGGGCGAACCAGTTCCGCTCGATCAGGGTCGACAGGTTCGCACTGTGCGTGTCACGGGCGCTCTTACCGGCTACGGGAGGGATGTTCACCATGGTAGGCAGGTCGTGCCTCTTTCAGGGATTGCAAGGCATGATTGTTGTCCATGTCTGGGCAGCCGGGTCTCAGAACCATGCGTCGCCGGGCTCGGTAGTGCCGCGTGGGTATGGCGGCGGTCGATGGAATCGCGTAGGCCCCTTCGATCACTTCCACCATCCCCACCCGAGGTTCGCATGATCCATACGCTCGTCGTCCGCCAGTTCAGCAAGATGCTGGGCAATCTCGTTTCCATCCTGAACGAGGCCGAGAAGTACGCCGGCGAGAAGAAGTTCGATGTCGCCATCCTGCTGCAGGCGCGTCTGTCGCCCGATCAGTTCAACCTGATCAAGCAAATCCAGATCGCCTGCGACACCGCCAAGCTCGGCGCCGCGCGTCTGGCGGACACGGAGAAGGACGCACCCGCGCAGGCCGATACCGAAGCGACGATGGCCGAGATCAAGGCGCGCATCGAAAGCACCGTCGCCTATCTGCAGGGATTTACCGCGCAGTCGTTCGCCGGGGCGGCCGAGCGGCGCATTACCCAGCCGCGCTGGAACGGCAAGTCGCTCTCGGGCGAGGAATTCCTCGTCCAGCACGTCATTCCTAATTTCTACTTCCACGTCACGACGACCTACGCGATCCTGCGCCACAATGGCGTTCCGGTCGGCAAGAAAAACTATCTGGGCGACATGCCCTATCGCGAACCGGCGTAACGCACCGGAGATATCGTAAGGAGCAAACGCTCCGATCGCGATGACATCGCAGACGGCGATGGCGGCACCGGCACCGGCTTTTTCAGAGGAATGAGACATGTCAAAGCGCGTTGAAGGAAAGATCGCCGTCGTCGTCGGCGCCGGACAGACTCCGGGCGACACGATCGGCAATGGTGCGGCCATCGCCGGACTGCTCGCCCGCGAAGGCGCGACGGTTCTCTGCGTCGACCGGAGCGGCGAGCGCGCCGAGAAGACGGCCAGGGAGATCTCGTCCACCAGTGCCACCGTTTCGTCGATGGAGGCCGACATCACGGTCGCCGAGGATTGCGCCCGCATCGTCAAACTGGCGGTGAGCCGCTACGGCCGCCTCGACATCCTGATCAACAATGTCGGCATCGGCGGCGGCGGCGACGCGCCGGCCCATCGCATCGAGGAAGAGGTGCTCGACCGCATCCTCGACGTGAACCTGAAGGGCATGTGGCAGACCATCAAGGCGGCCATCCCGGTGATGCGGGCGCAGAAGAACGGCGCGATCGTCAACATCTCCTCGCTGGCGGCAACCAGCGGCGCGACGCAGATGGCCTACGAAGTCTCCAAGGCGGCCGTGAATCGGCTCACGACCCACGTGGCCCAGTCCAACGCCCGCTACGGCATCCGCGCCAACGCCATCATGATGGGCTTCATGGATACGCCGATGGCGATTTCGGGGATCGCCCAGGCGACCGGCCGCTCGACGGAAGACGTCCGCACCCAGCGCAATGCCATGGTGCCGCTGCGCGGCAAGATGGGCACCGGCCACGACACCGCCCACGCCGCCCTGTTCCTGGCCTCCGACGAGGCCCAGTTCATCACGGGCGAGATCCTGCGCGTCGACGGCGGCATGGGGCTGGGCCTGGTGTAGCTACTTCAGAGCCGCCTGCCGGGCGCGCAGCTCGTCGCTGGGGCGGACGTCGGTGGAGCGGCTGTAGATCGCCACCGCCACCAGCAGCACCACGACCATGAAGCCGAACAGGGTGCGATAGGCCTCCTCGGAGCGGGCACCGTCGGGCAGGGGATCGAACGCACCGACGATGACGCCCGACAATGTCTGCATGCAGGCGACGCCCAGCATGACGCTGGTGTTCATGGTGGCGATGCCTCGGCCGATCAGCCGGTCGGGGAAGGTGCCGCGGCCGTGCGTCATCACCATGGTGCTGGAGGCGCTGAGGAAGCCGATGCCGATGATCGCAGCCATCGCGACCCACAGCGGCGCGCCGGCCCACAGCGCCAGCGTCGCCAGAAGGGCGGTGATCAGCAGCGTGCCGGCGATGGCGATGCGCTTGCGGGTGTCGAACACGCGGTCGAGCGGGCTGATGGTCAGCATGCCGATCTGGTAGGCGATCACCGCGACCAGCAGCACGTTGCCCGACTCGACGCGCGTCAGCCCGTGGACCTCGCGCAGGAACGGGCCGCCCCACAGGCCCTGCACGGTGAAGGTGCAGGCGTAGTTGCAGAAATTGAGCGCCAGGATGAAACGGAGCTGCGGGTTCTTCAACACCTCGCCCAGCCCGCGCATCATCTCGGCCGGCGTCTCCGTCTTGCGCGCGAGGAACGGGTGGCCGGGCGGCGCGTCGCGCACGACCAGCCACACGCCGAGCGCCGCCAGCGCGGTGAAGGCCACCATGATCGCGAATACGCCGCGCCAGCCGATCATCTCGGTGCCCCAGGCGAGCGGCGTGGTGGCCAGCAGATTGCCCAGCAGGCCGACCGACAGCACGATGCCGGCCAGGGTGGCGAAGCGGTCGGGTGGAAACCAGCGCGAGATCACCACCATGCTGCCGATCAGCATGACGCCGAAGCCGGCGCCCATCAGCGCCCGGCCGGCGAGCAGCTGCGGCCAGCCCGGCGCCAGGGTGAACAGCGTCGCCCCGATCACGGCGACCACCAGCAGGCCGGTCACGGTGCGGCGCGGCCCGTAGCGGTCGAACAGGAAGCCGCAGGGGATCTGCATCGCCGAGAAGCCGAAGAAGAAGGCGCCCGTCAGCGCGCCCAGCGCCTCCGGCCCGATGCCGAGGTCGCGCATCAGGTCGAGGCCGATCGTGACGTTGGCCGCGCGGAAGAAATGGCTGGCGACATAGGCGGTCGCCAGCGTCGCCACGATGATGACGGCCTGTCGCCGAATGCCCCCCTTCATTTCGGGCGACATCAGGGTGCGTTTCCTCTGTCCATTTCCGCTTTCTCTGCCGGCGAGGCCGGTGGCGCGTTGGTTCTTGCCGGTAAGTGCTATCGACCGGGAGAGCGGGCTGCAATCGGCGCGCGCGGCAGAGTTCCGCCCGCCGGATGGCCGTTGCGGCGACACGGCTTCTTCCGTCGAGGGGCGTTGGGCGGCTACACACGGTGCGACCATGCGCTCCCTCGAACCGCCGCCGCTGCGCGCCCTCGAACGAATGTCCATCCATCCGGGGCTGGTCGTCGGGGTCACCTGTGCCGGCGCGTTCATCGGGCAGCTCGATGCCAGCATCGTGCAGCTGGCACTTCCGCGGCTGGCGGAGGCCTTCGAGGTCCGGGTCGACGAGGTGCGCTGGGTCGCCATCGCCTACCTGCTGGCCTTTGCCGCGAGCCTCGCGGTGTCGGGCCGGCTCTCGGAAATGATGGGGCGCAAGCTGCCCTATCTCGTGGGGTTCGCGCTGTTCACCGTGGCCTCGCTGCTCTGCGGCTGGGCGGAGACGCTGGAACAGCTGGTGGCACTGCGGGCGTTGCAGGGCGTGGGCGGCGGGCTGCTGGGCGCCAACAGCATGACGATCCTGGTGACCGCGGTGCCGGCGGACAAGCGGCCGCACGCCATCGGCTGGTTCACCACCGCGCAGGCGGTGGGCGTCAGCACCGGGCCGATCGTCGGCGGCTTCCTGCTCGAACTGCTGGGCTGGCGCTGGATCTTCTGGGCGGCGGTGCCGTTCGGCCTGCTGGCCTTGGTGATGGTGCCGGCGGTCGGGCTGGGCGTGCTCGCCCTGACGCAGGTCTCCGTCTGGCCGCTCGCTTCGCCGGCAATGCTGGCCTGCGTCGCCGCGTCGGTCCTGTTCCTGGTGCTGTTCCTGCGGCGAGAAAAGAAGACTCGCTGGCCGGTCGTCGACATCGAACTGTTCCGCTCACGCGACTTCTCGGCGGGTTTCATCGGCGTGATGATGGGCTACGCGCTGCTTTACGGGATGCTGTTCCTGATGTCCTTCGCCCTGGTGAAGGGGCTCGAGAACAGCGCGCATGTGGCGGGGCTGAAGCTCGCCACCATTCCCATCCTGCTGGGGCTGGTCGCGCCGTTCGGCGCGCGGCTGGGCGAACGCTTCACGGCGCGGCGGGTCTGCGCGGCCGGCATGGCGCTGTGCCTGGCGGCGGTCCTCGGTCTCGTCGCCATCGGCTTCGGGCCCGACAGGCTGGTGGTGCGTCTCGTCACGCTCGCTTTGTTCGGCGCGGGGCTGGGCCTGTTCCTGGCGCCCAACAGCCACGCCACCATCGATGCCGCCCCCAAGGCCCATGCCTCGTCGGCCGGCGGGCTGGTCAATCTCGGCCGGGTCCTGGGAAGCTGCCTCGGCGTCTCGGCGGCCTCCTCGATGCTGTCGTGGCGTCTCGGCCTGTCCGGCGCTGCCGACCGCATGGGACCGGACTTCGTCGAAGCGGTGGCCGGCAGCCTGCTGGTGCTGGCCGCCTTCGCCCTCGTGGCGATCGTTGTGTCGAGCGTTCGGCCAAAGGCTTCCGCGCCACGACCTGGCCGTTCGACGGAGGGCTGAAGCGGTCGCTCAAGGCGGGTCGAGCAGACGCGCCGTGGCCACGGCAACGGGCTCTCGCCGGGCATTATATATAGTCAGGCTCAGGGCATCGGCGGCGTCGTCCTGCCGGTGGCCTTCGACGCTCAGCACGTCGTCGCGCTGGAGCATGCGCGTGAACACCGCGTCGATCTGTCCGCGCGAGATCCAGGCCGCGCCGAAGACGTCCTCGGCGAAGCGCGAGAGGTAGGCGAAGGACATCATCGCCGCCGGGATCGCCACCCGCGCGCCCAGCGCCTGCGCCAGCCGGTCGTGCGTGTGATAGTTCTCGGCGGGCAGGCTGAACAGGCGCGACTTCTCGAGCGACATCTCTATGCGGCGCGGCGGCAGGGGATTCGCGGGTGCTAAGACCGGCGCCGGTGAGGGAGCCGACGCACGCTGCACGCTGCCGCTGCGGATGGCGCAATTATGATCAAACACCGCGAGCGCCTGCCCGTCCGCGTCGAAGAACGACGCGCGCATGGTGATGAAGTCGCGCCCGCGCTTGCGAACCTTCTCCGTCACCGCGACGTCGGCGCGGATCTCTTGGCCAAGCCGAAAGGCGCGCAGGAAGCGCGCCGACGTCTTGCCGTGCAGGAACGGCGTGCCGATCAGATGGCCGTAGCGCTGACGGAACATGCCGAAATGCCCGATCTCCCCCGGCGCGCGCAGATAGAAGCCCGAGGGCCACCACATGTACGTCGACAGAAACTGCGGGTGGACCAGCGCCTCCGTCAGCCCATTCGCCGGATCCCGGATCAGCCAGCCGCTCTCGTCCTCGACCGCATAGGCAAACTTTCGCACCTGCTCGATCGCCGCCTGGAAGAAGGTCGAACCCAGCGCCAGCGGTACGGGTAACTCGTCGAAGGTCGGAAGGGGGGTATCTGTCATGGCGAGTGACAACTATCGGCTGTCGAGGTCTGATGCAAAGACATCGAAGGGGAGGTGTCGATGCGCGTCAAGTGGAGTGAGCGGCCACGGTCGCACCGCTGGGCTATCGTCGGCGGGTTCGTCGGCATGGCGGTCGGCGCGTACGCCGTCTTCGAATACGCCTATTTCGGCACGACCCTCGACCGCTACCTGATCATGATGGCTGGCCTCATCGGCGGAGGCATCGTCGGCAGCGCTACTGCCCGTCTCACGGCGAGGTGACGGCGCAACCTCTACGGTTCATCTCGGCGACAGCGAATGGAAGAGGTGGCCGGTCCACCAGCTGGCGTCGCCATTTAGGCGGCTCGCGAACAGGCCGATGCCGGCGGCGATCGCCAGCCAGAAGAGTGGCTTCCGCACATGCGACCGGAGTGCGATCACACCGGCGATCACCAGCGCATCGATGGTCATCTCCAGATAGGTCGAGAAGCGGCCGGGGTATTCGTGGGCCGGTGCGGACACCCGCCACAGGAAGGTGGCGATCAGGTAGCCCGCCGGCACGTAACGCACGATCAGGCCTGCGGTGGCCGACTGTTGATCGCTCAACCGTGGCTCAGGATGTTCACCAGGCGGCCGAACGGATCACGCACGTAGAAGCGGCGCACGCCCCATGTCTCCGCGACCGGCCCATACTCGATCGCGAGTCCGGCCTTCACCACCTTGGCATGGACTTCGTCGAGATCGTCGACCTCGATGGAGAGATCAGGGACCGGCGTGCCGGAGCCACCTTCGGTGGCGATGCTGACTTGAGGCGCCGCGTTGACCGGCGCGGCGAAGGTGACGATCCAGCCGAGGTCCATCGCCACACCCATCCCGAGGATGTCGCGATAGAACGCCCTGGCGCCGTCGAGGCCGCCTGGAGCGGGAATGTTCGCCACGATTCGCTTTACCGCCACGTGTCAGGCTCCTTTGAGAGGCTTTCCCGGGGTGAGCAACGGCAGTCTATCGGCCATGCAGTCGACGCCGTAGCCAATTCCCGCGGCCCCGCAGAGTATGCTGGCCGCGCCCCGGGAGTCCCAGGCGCCAATGAGAAGTGTGTGTGGGGGGAAGCGACATGGATGGAGGCGGAACCTCGCCCCACGGCGGCGCGCCCAAAACCGGCAGCATCGAGAGCCCGCGCTCGTGGCGGGCGGCGTGGCTTACGCTGGCGATCCTCTCCATCTCGTTCGGCTCGCCGCTGCTGATCGTCGTCGGCCTGAAGCCGATGCAGGAGGCGCTGGGCACAGAGCGCTCGGTGCTGGTGCTGGCGGGTTCGCTCGCCTGGGTCGGCACCGGCGCGGGCGGCATCCTGATGGGCTGGCTGGCCGATCGGATCGGCGTGCGCGCCACCGTGGCGATCGGCGCGTGCATGATCGCGGGTGGGCTGGCGCTGTCGTCGCACGGCACGTTGTGGGCGCTCTATATCGGCCACGGGCTGATGATCGGCCTTTTGGGCAATGGCGGCGTCTACCCGCCGCTGCTCATCTATGTCAGCCGCTGGTTCGACCGCCGCCGCGGCACCGCTATCGCGCTGATCTCGTCCGGGCAATATGTCGCCGGCGTCCTGTGGCCGACCCTCTTCGAGGCCGGCATCAGCTCGTGGGGCTGGCAGTCGGTGATGCTGGCCTATGCCGGCGTCGTGCTGGTGCTGATCCTGCCGGCAACGTTCTTCTTGAAGCCCGCGCCGTTGCCACCCGTCGAGGCGCCCGCCGTCACGACGGCAAACGCCGTCGCCACCGCCACGACACCGCCCGGCAAGCGACTGGTCGCCGGCCTGCATCCCAACGTGGCGCAGTTGCTGATCTGCATCGCGGGCTTCTGCTGCTGCATGCCGATGGCGATCCCGCAGGCGCACCTGGTCGCGTTCTGCAGCGACATGGGCGTCAGCCCGACGCGCAGCGCCACCATGCTGTCGATCATGCTTGCCGCCGCCTTCCTGGCGCGGCAGGCGTGGGGCGCGCTGGCCGACCGGATCGGCGGCCTGCGCACGGTGATGACCGGCTCGGTGTTCCAGGCCATCACAATTGCGGCCTTCTCGTTCACCGAAAGCGAGGCCGGCCTGTTCGCCATCTCGGCGGCGTTCGGCCTGGGCTTCGCCGGCATCATCCCGTCCTACGCCGTGGCGATCCGCGACCTCTACCCGTCGTCCGAAGCCTCATGGCGCATCCCGCTGACGCTCTTCACCGCGATGAGCGGCATGGCCGTCGGAAGCTGGTTCGCCGGCATCCTCTACGATCACTACGGCTACTACGCGCCCGCGTTTGCCTCGGGCGTGGCGTTCAACATCGCCAACTTGGCCATCGTGGGATTCCTGATCTTCCGCCTTAACGGTCCGGGCCGGATGATCGCGTGGCCGAAGACGCCGGCTTCACCGCAGGCACCCGCGTGAGCTACTTCGACGTCACCTTGCATGCCGCTAGTTCCTTGCGGCGTGCGGCGTCTTCCACTTCGTGCCGGTTTGCGGGCGTCCGGTTGCACCAGTTCATGTGTTGAACCAGGTTCGAACTCCACCGCATCCCTTCGAAGACACACCCCGGCTCCAGCGACCCGGCAAGCTCGAAGGCAACATACGACAAGCTTGTCCCCCGTAGCGTGGATATTCTCATGAAGGCCTTTGGTGAGGTGAACGAGCCATCTCATCCTCACCATTTGAAGTATGAAGTGGGTCGCCAAGAGGGCAAAGAATACGTCATTGCTCTGATACAACAGAACGAAGGTACTTTGAGAGAACGAATGTTGGGCTTCCGCGAGCTCGTCACTCGCAACTATCTGAACCGACATTCTTCAAACTGACCCACTACTGTCCGTTCGTCTCGCTTGATCTCGATCGACTCGAAAGGTTACTGAAGACTTCATGCAGCTTGTACGCTGCGGCCGTTAGGCTTACGACGCCCAGAGGCCGGCTCGGCGACGGCTTCGACAAATATCCGGAGTTGAGAGATGAGATTTGGGCCGCGCGGTGTTCGACACCTGTCCCTCGGCCTGCGGCGACTGGCGCCCGGCCTGCTTCTCGCGCTCGCCTGCGTTCTGCCAGTCGGGGCCCAGACCAGGCCCGCCGACAATGCGCCGCCGGTCGTGCTGGTGCGTCCGGTCGAGCTGCGGTCGCTGGCGCCGCAGTCGGAATATGTCGGTCGCCTCGCCGTGTTCGACAAGGTCGAGCTGCGCGCGCGCGTCAAGGGCGTGCTCGGCAAGCGCGAATTCGCCGACGGCGCCAAGGTGGCGGAAGGCCAGCTCCTGTTCACCATCGACCCGACGCCCTACCGCATCGCCGTGAATCAGAAACGGGCGCTGCGCGACGGCGCGCAGGCGGCGCTGATCAATTTCGAGGCGCAGCTCAAGCGGGCGGCCGAGCTGCTGCGCACCAACAACGTCTCGCAGGTCTCCTACGACCAGCGGCTGGCCGAGCAGCTGCAGGCCAAGGCCACGCTCGACGATGCCGAGGCGCAGCTCGAGGATGCCGAGCTGCAGCTTTCCTACACCAGGATCGCCTCGCCGATCGCCGGCCTGATCGGCCGCGCCGCCGTCTCGCCCGGCAACATCGTCGGGCCGGAGTCGGGCGTGCTCGCCACCATCGTGAACGAGCGACAGATCCGCGCCCTGTTCTCGGTCTCCCAGGCGGACCTGCTGAACGTCCGCCGCGACCTGCGCGCCGGCGAGCCGCTGGCCGTCCGGCTGCGCCTGGCCGACGGCAAGCTGTACCCTGAGAAGGGCAAGGTCGACTTCATCGACGTCGCGGTCGATCCCAACACCGACGGCCAGATGGCGCGCGCGGTGTTCGACAATGCCGACGAGCTGCTGACCGACGGCCAGACCGTGCGCGTGATCGTCGAGGGCAACGAGCCGGCCAAGACCATGGTGGTGCCGCAGCCGGCGATGGCCATCGACCAGACCGGCCCCTATGTCTACGTCGTCGACGGCAAGGGCGTCGTCGAGCAGCGCCGCATCACCATCGAATTCGTGCGCGACGGCATGATCGCCGTGGCGAGCGGCCTCAAGGAAGGCGACAGGGTCATCGTGCAGGGCCAGCAGCGGGTGCGCGCCGGCATGGCGGTCGAGGCGCAACCGGCGCCGGCCGCCGCCGGACAGCCGAAGCGCTGATCCCATGGGCATCGCCTCCGTCTTCATCCGCCGCCCGCGGCTCGCCTTCGTCGTCTCCGCGATCATGGTCATCGCGGGCCTGCTGGCGCTGGGCAGCCTGCCGGTCGCGCAGTTCCCCAACATCGTGCCGCCGGAAGTGACCGTCACGACCAGCTATGCCGGTGCCTCGGCCCAGGTGGTCGAGGAGAGCGTGGCGCAGATCATCGAGCGCAACGTCAACGGCGTCGAGAACATGATCTCGATGAAGTCGACCTCGGGCAGCGACGGCAGCTACAGCCTCAGCGTCTATTTCAAGGTCGGCTCGAACCCGCAGGACCATACGGTCAACGTCAACAGCCGCATCAGCCGCGCCATGCCGCAGCTGCCCGACGAGGTGCAGCGCAACGGCGTGCTGGTCAGGAAGCAGTCCTCGGCGCTCCTCCAGGTGGTCGCGGTCTATTCGCCCAAGGGCACCCGCGACGCGCTGTTCCTGTCGAACTTCGCCACCATCAACGTGATCGACGCCATGCAGCGCGTGCCGGGCGTCGGCTCGGCCGGCCTGTTCGGCGGGCTCGACTACGCCATGCGCGTGTGGCTCGACCTCGACCGCATGTCGAGCCTCGGCATCACGTCTCAGGACGTGGTGAAGGCGATCGAGGCCAAGAACATGCAGGCCGCCGTCGGCCGGGTCGGCGCCGCACCGCTGCTCGAAGGCGTCGACTTCCAGCTCAACATCACGGCCAAGGGCCGGCTCACCTCGGCCGAGGAGTTCGGCAACATCAGCGTGCGCGCCACGCCGGACGGCGCGCTGCTGCGGATCCGCGACATCGGCAGGGTCGAGCTGGGCTCGGCCAACGCCGACGTCACCACGCGCTACAACGGCAAGCCAGCGGCCGGCATCAACATCTACCAGCTGGCCGGCGCCAATGCGCTGGCCACCGCCGAGGGCGTGCGCCAGGTCCTGAAGGACCTCGAGGACCGCCTGCCCGAGGACGTCGCCTTCGAGGTGATGTACGACACCACCGTGTTCGTCGAGGCGACGATCCACAGCGTGGTGAAGACGCTGATCGAGGCCTTCGTCCTGGTGGCCATCGTGGTCTTCCTGTTCCTGGGCAGCCTGCGGGCGACGCTGATCCCCATCATCGCGGTGCCGGTGGCGCTGATCGGCACCTTCGCGGTGATGCAGATGCTGGGCTTCTCGCTCAACACCGTGTCGCTGCTGGCGCTGGTGCTGGCGATCGGCATCGTGGTCGACGACGCCATCGTCGTGGTCGAGGCAGTCGAGCACACCTTGGAGAAGGAGCCCCATCTCACGCCGGCCGAGGCGACCGAAAAGGCGATGGCCGAGGTCACGGGACCGATCATCGCCATCACCCTGGTGCTGCTCTCGGTGTTCATCCCGACGGCCTTCATGCCGGGCATCGCCGGCAAGCTCTACCAGCAGTTCGCGCTCACGATCTCGGTCGCCATGGTGATCTCGGCGATCAACGCGCTGACGCTCTCGCCGGCCCTGTGCGCCCTGCTGCTCAGCCATCGCGGCGCACCGCGCGGCCTGATGGCCCGCGTCCAGCGCGGCATCGATGCCACGCGCAACGGCTACCTGCGGCTGGCCGGGCCGCTGATCCGGCGCAGCGTGCTGGCGGTCGGCCTGGTCGCGCTGTTCGCGCTGGCCACCGGCGGACTGCTGCGCCTGGTGCCCACCGGCTTCCTGCCCGAGGAGGACCAGTCGTCCTTCATGGCCGAGATCCAGCTGCCCGACGCCGCCTCGACCAGCCGCACGCTGGAGGCGGTGATGCAGGTCGAGAACATGCTGGCGGGCCAGCCGTGGCTGCAGAACTTCTTCACCGTGAGCGGCACCAGCCTGCTCGACGGGCTCAACCTGCCCAACCGGGCGATGATGATCGTCTCGCTGAAGCCCTATGCCGATCGCCCCGGGCACGACCTGTCGGCCTTCGCCGTGCTGGAGCGGCTCAACAAGGCGTTCGAGCGCGTCGCCGTGGCCAACATCTATGCCTTCAACCCGCCGCCGATCGCCGGCCTCGGCAACTCGTCGGGCTTCGAGTTCGAGATCCAGAGCCTGACGGGCGCGCCGCCGGAGGAGATCGTGGCGGTGGCGCGCGGCGTGCTGAACGCGGCCCAGAGCGCGCCCGAGCTGGCCGGCGTGTTCACCACCTACAGCGCCTCGACGCCGCAGATCCGGCTCGAACTCGACCGCGACCGCGCCGAGACGCTGGGCGTCGCCATCCCCGACATCTTCGCCGCCCTGCAGACCGCGATGGGCAGCCGCAACGTCAACAACTTCAACATGTTCGGCCGCACCTGGACGGTGCGCGTGCAGGCCGATGCCGCCGACCGCCGCACCATCGAGGACGTCAACCGCGTGCGCGTGCGCTCGTCGAGCGGCAAGCTGGTGCCGCTGCAGGCGATGGCGACGCTCGAACTCACCACCGCGCCCGCCACCATCAACCGCTACAACAACCTGCGCTCGGTGATGCTGAACGGCGCGGCGGCGCCGGGCTTTTCCTCGGGCGAGGCGATCGCGGCGATGGAGCGGGTGGCGCGCGCCAACCTGCCGCCCGCCTACGCCTACCAGTGGGCGGGCACCGCGCAGCAGGAGAAGGAGGCGGGCAGCCAGACCGGCTTCGTGCTGGCTCTCGCCGTGCTGTTCGCCTACCTGTTCCTGGTCGGCCTCTACGAGAGCCTGGCGCTGCCGGTGGCGGCGCTGCTGTCGGTGATCGTGGGCCTGTTCGGGGCCCTGGCCGCGCTCTGGCTCACCGGCCTCGCCAACAACATCTATGCCCAGATCGGCATCGTCGTCCTGATCGCGCTGGCGGCCAAGAACGCCATCCTGGTGATCGAGGTCGCCATGCACGAGCGGGCGGGCGGCAGCGATCCGGTGACGGCGGCGACCACCGCCGCCGGGCTGCGCTTCCGCGCCGTGATGATGACCTCCTTCGCTTTCATCCTGGGCCTCGTGCCCCTGGTGATCGCCTCGGGCGCCGGGGCCGCGACCCAGCGCGCCGTCGGTACCGCCGTGTTCGGCGGCATGGTGGCGGCCTCCTGCCTCGGCATCTTCGTGATCCCCGGCCTCTACGTCGCCTTCGAGAAGATGCGCGGCAGCTTCCCGGCACTGCTGCGGCGGCCGTTCCAACGGCTCAAGCGTCCGGGGAGTCGGGAAAGCTGAGGTCCGGTCCGGCGGGACCGGGCAGCCTTCAGCCCGCGGTCCTGCCCAGCCGGCGCCTGAGCCTGAGCCTGAGCCTGAGCCGCACCGCACGCGCGCGCAGGCGGCGGCGCAGGCCGCCCAGCAGGCCGCCCTTGGTCGTGGCTTCGAAGATCTCTTCGGGCCCCTCGGGGTCGAGCACCTGATTGTCGGCCAGCCATGTCTCGACTTCGTGGAGGTCGGGCATTTCGTACGGACGCAGCGATCGACCCGCGGTGCGCAGCCCCTCGATCGCGGCGATCAGCGAGCCTTTGCCGTCGATCGCCGCCGCGACGGCGCCGGCCTCGAGGCCGAGATGCTCGGCGAGCAGACTGTCGCGGATCGCGCGGATCGTGGGTGCGGCGCCCTCGTTGCCGGGGTGGGCGGCGTCGATGGTGACGTCGCACTCGGTATCGAGGCGCATCGAGCGGTTGTTCATGTTGGACGATCCGACATGCAGCACCTCGTCGTCGACGATCGTCATCTTGGCGTGCACGTAGATCGGCTCGCCCTGCTGCGTGAACGGATGGTAGATCCTGAACCGCCCGTTTTCGTCGAGATGATGCAGCGCCTCGTAGAGCCGGGCGCGGGCCGTATCCATGGCGACGGGCTCCAGCCAGCCCTGTGACCTGAACGGATTGATCAGGACGATCTCCGGGCCCTCGGGCTCCTCCAGCCGGTGCGCGATCGCCTCGGCGATGCGGCGCGACGTGAAATACTGGCTTTCGGCGTAGACGTAGCGGCGGGCGCGCGCGATCAGCGCCAGGTACGTCGCCTCGATCTCGCGTATGGGCCCGTCTCCGTCGCCCTCGGGACGCGACCGGCAGATCGCCACCGAGATGTCGCGGAACTGCGCGTCGAGACCGTCGGGCCAGCAATCGCTGCCGCCGGTCACCGGGGCCAGCACCGCGCCGCCGGCGGCCTGCCAGCGCTGGCGGGACAGCTCGCCCAGCGCCGCCGCCACGGGACCTTCGAGGATGGTGGTCGCATCGTGCCAGGGCGCATAGGGGCTGCCGTTCGGGCCGACCCGGCGCGGGTCGTCGTCGCGATGCTGCGGCGTGTCCCAGCGGTTGCTGGTCATGTCGATGCCGCCGCAGAAGGCCACGCAGTCGTCGATCACGACGATCTTGTGATGGTGCGAGGCGCCCAGCGTCGCGGCGCCGTCGAGCCGCGTGTGGATGCGCGGGTGCGCCATCCATCGCATCAGCGTGAAGATTGTGGTGCCGCGGAACAGGGCCCGCAGCGCGCCGATGTTCCAGCGCAGCAGGACGACCTCGAGGTCCGGATTGCGCTTGACCAGCCACAGCACGAACTCGCCCAGGGTGCGCGGCTCGCCCGGCAGGCGCTCGTCGCTGAGTTCGATGCGGGCGTCGAAATCCCAGCCGATCAGCATGATGCGCTTGCGGGCCTTCAGCATCGCCTTGCGGCCGACCTCGAAATAGGCCTTCGCATCGACGATCAGTCCCGCCCGTGTCGCGCTCTCCCGGCGCCAGTGAAGAGCCGTCGTGTCGGGACTGTCGCTTGTTTTCATTCGGCCAGTGTAGCGCATGCGCTGGCCAGGCGAGGGCGCGTGAGTGTCAGAAATGCCAGGCGCCGCGCAGCGTCGCGCTCTGGCTCAGCCATGTCGCCCCGGTCGAGGGTCCGTGGGCGGCCTTGGCCTCGAAGCCGTGGGCGCGATAGATCTGCAGCCCGGCCTCGACGGTGGCGAGGACGGTGGGGCCGGTCTGGGGCGCCTGGAACGTGCCCAGCGACGCCAGCGGCCCGCCGACGAACCAGGTCTGAAAACCCGAGCTGCTGTCCGGCAGGACCGTCGCGCCCGCCACGAGATAGGGCCGCAGGATCGTGCCGTCGGCCGCGTCGATCCTGGCGCCGAGTTCGAGCGCCGGCACGAAGGCGGGGCGAAGCGTGCTCTCGCCGCCGAACGCCATGGCCAGTCCGGACCCTCCGGACTCCTGGAACGCCGGCCGGTTGAAATAGCGCAGTTCGAGGTCGAGGCGCGGGCGCAGGTACCAGCCGTCGAACGCAAGCTCGTGGGCGCCGCGCAGCCGCAGGCTCCCGCCATACGAGGCGGTCGAGCCGGTGATCTGGCCGGCCTCGCGTTGCAGGCTGTTGACGGTCGCGCCGAAGGCCAGGCCGGCGGCCAGCAGCCACGGGCCTTGCACCCTCTTGAGCGAGAGGCCGGCATCGTAGGTCTGGCCGCTGTTCGAAACGTATCCGCCGCCGGCCTGGCCCGACGCGAAGCCGACGCCCAGGAAACCGCCCACGAACCAGCCGTCCGCCACCTGCGTCTGGCCGCCGGCCCGGAACACCGCCGCCCGGGACGTACCGGCCGCGTCGCCGCTGCCCTGGCTCGTCCACTGACCGGAGACGGCGCCCCACAGGCAGCCATCCTCGCCCAGTAGCAGCGTCCCGCCGGCGAATACCGGACAACTGAAGGCCGCTGTCGGCGAGACCGCGGCGCCGGCCGCCGCGCCGGCCGCCGCGCCGGCCGCGGCTGCGGCGGTGGTTCCGCTGCAGCCCATGGAGGCGACGATCATCGTTGTGGCGACGACGACGTCGGCGACGATCGTGGCGTCCCGCGGCGGCAGGCCCTGCGAGGCGAGCGCGCTCTGCAGCGTCTGATCGATCTGCGAGATGGTCCCCGGGCGGCGGAAGTCGTCGGCTCCGGCAGGCTGGGCGCCCAGTACACATGCGCCAGCCATCGCCAGCAGGCCGATTCTTCGCACGTACGCCCTCTCGAATTCCCGAACGCCCTTCGACGCCTGCCGGCACCGGATTGCGCGTCCTCTCGCACGGCAAGTGACCGGCACCAAGGAAAATACGGGGCGCCTCCGTTCGGCGCCGGACTCATCCCACGGCGCGGAAATGCCGGAAAATGAAGCGGTACAAGGGCGCGCTTCTCCCGGACAATAGCGCCCAAGCGCGCACGCGAAGTGCCGAGCCATCCGGGAGGATTGCATGTTCGATCTGATCGTCACGAATGCCGACATCGCCGACGGCCTCGGCAATCCGCTGCGCAAGGCCGACCTCGCGGTGAAGGACGGCCGCATCGCCGCCATCGGCCACGATCTCGGGCCGGCGCGCGAGACGGTGGACGCGACCGGCCTGGTGCTGGCGCCCGGCGTGATCGACGTCCACACCCATTACGATGCCCAGCTCACCTGGGATTCCACGGCCTCGCCGTCGCCGGCGCTGGGCGTCACCACGGTGGTGATCGGCAATTGCGGCTTCGGCATCGCGCCGGCCACGCCGGCCACGCGCGACACGCTGCTGAAGAACCTCTCCGAGGTCGAGGCGATGTCGCTGGAGGCGCTGCGCGAGGGTGTCGACTGGCAGTTCGACGATTTCTCCAGCTATCTCGATTTCATCGCCCGCCGCGGCGTCACGCCCAACGTCGCGTCCTTCTGCTCGCATTCGGCGCTGCGCACCGTGGTGATGGGCGACGCGGGCTCCGAGCGCGAGGCCACGGCGGAGGAACTCGCGAAGATGTCGGCGCTGTTCGACGAGGCGCTGGCGGCGGGGGCGATCGGCCTCGGCTCCTCGACCTTCGAGAACCACAACGGCTATGGCGGCATCCCGGTGCCGTCGCGCCTGGCCAGCGACGACGAGTTCCGCGCGCTGGCGCGGGTGATGGCGCGGCACGGCCACGGCGTCACCATGGCGACCTGCGGCCAGCGTTCGACCATCCCCTTCATGGAGGAGCTGGCGGAGCTGTCCGGCCGGCCGGTGATCTATTGCCCGCTGCTCGACTATCCGACCAGGCCCGAGCATGCGCCGGCGATCTCCCGTGCCTGCGCCGAGGCCCGCACCCGCGGCCATGCGGTCTATGCCCAGGCCTCGTGCCAGCCGCTCAACATGAATTTCGGCCTGCTCAACGCCTACATGCTGCAGACCATCGCGCCGTGGCCCAAGGCCGGCGACGCCGCGCATCATCGCGCGCTGTTCGTCGATCCCGCCTTCCGCGCCGCCTTCAAGACGTCGCTGGCCACACCGGTCCAGGGCGGCCGCATCTTCAACGGCACCTGGCACCTGATGGAAGTGGCCGTGTCGCCTACTCAGGCCCAGCTGGAAGGCCGCACGATCGAGGACATCGCGCGCGAGCGCGGCGTCGATCCGGTCGACGCGCTGCTCGACATCGGCGTGGCCGACGACCTCGAGACGACCTTCATCGTGCGGCTGCTCAACGTCGACGAGCAGCGCGTCGGCGACCTGATCGCCGACGACGGCAACCTGATCAGCCTGTCCGACGCCGGCGCGCATCTCACGCTGTTCTGCGACGCCGGCTACGCCATGCACCTGCTGGGCCGCTGGGTCCGCGAGCTCGGCCGCTTCAGCCTGCCGCACGCCATCCGCAAGCTGACCGGCGATCCGGCCCACATCTACGGCATCGTCGACCGCGGCCGCCTCGAGACCGGCGCCTGGGCCGACCTCATGCTGTTCGATCCCGCGATCATCCATGTCAGCCGGACCCGTCGCGTGGCCGACCTTCCGGCCGGGGCCAACCGCCTGATCCGCAGCGCGCCGGGCCTCAGGGGCGTGTGGGTCAACGGCGTCCAGGTGTTCGACGGCGAGGACTATGTAAAGGTCGCGCCCCCCGGCCAGGTGCTGCGCTCCTTCAGCACCGCCCGGCCGACCCTGGCGATGCCGCACGCCCGGGCCGCGGAGTAGTTTTCGCGCGGCACCGCAGGACGTGTTTTCAGCGGAAGCGAAAGGTCCCTCACTGCGTTCTCGGGGCGGAGATCACTCCGCCCGCGATGACGCCGATTTTGCGTGGTCGCTCTGCGCCAACCTCCTTGTCATCCTGAGCGCCGCGAAGGATCTGGCGCTGGATCAGGAGTGCTCCGGTCGTTCCGCCAGGTCCTTCGCGTTGCTCAGGACGACATCGATTTCATCGGAGCGCGCGACCGTCTGTATCGTGCGTTCCAGTTAGCAACATAGGTGTCATCGCTGGCGGAGTGATCTCCGCCCTGAGAACGCGCTGAGGGACCTCCGCGTCCATCGCATCTTCAACGGCCCCTCCGCCGGAGCGGGACCGCCCGGTGCCCCGCAGTCGCGGCCATGCTATTTTGAGGCATGGCACCACAAAGTTTGCGCGAAAAACTCCAGGGACTCTACTTCGGCGACGGCAGGCAGGCCCGCAGGTTCCGCTACGGCCTCGTCGCCTTCGACCTGGCCACCATCGCCGTGTTCCTGGTCTCGCCGTTCGGCGGACTTCAGCCGTGGATGATCGCCCTCGATCTCGCCATCGGCTTCCTCCTGTCGCTCGAGTTCGCGGCGCGCCTGTGGGTGGAGCGCCGGCCGCTGCGCCACCTGTTCACCCTTTCCTCGGCGGCGGATCTGATCGTGATCCTGTCCCTGCTGCTGCCGGTCTTCCTCGAGAACCTGGCGTTCCTGCGCATCGCGCGGGCGCTGCGCCTGCTGCGCTCCTACCACCTGCTGCGCGACCTGCGGCACGACTCGAAGTGGTTTCGCCTGTATGAGGACGTCATCCAGCGCACGGTCAATCTCGGCGTCTTCATCTTCATCGTGACGTCGGTGGTCTACGTCACCCAGCACAATATCAACCCTAACATCGCCAACTACATCGACGCGCTCTACTTCACCATCACGACGCTCACGACCACGGGCTTCGGTGATATCACCCTGACCGGCCCCGGCGGCCGGCTGCTCGCCGTGATCATCATGGTGGTCGGCGTCGGCCTCTTCCTGCGCCTGCTTCAGGCCATCTTCCGGCCCAACAAGGTGCGCTTCGAATGTCCCTCGTGCGCGCTGCTCGTGCACGACCTCGACGCCGTCCATTGCAAGCATTGCGGCATCGTCCTGGCGATCCCGAACGAGGGGATTTAGAAGGCAAAGGTCCCTCACTTCGTTCGGGATGACAGCGATTGCTGCATCGACGCACAGCGCCAATCCCGGGCCCCATTGTCATCCCGAACGCAGTGAGGGACCCTTGGTTGACGGACCCTACAGCGCCGGCCCCGCGAGGATGGTCCGCGCCTCCGCGGCGATCGTTTCGGCGATGGTGGCGTAGCTGTCGGCATAGGCCGAGCCGTCCCGCCACACCGCGGCGATCGAGCGGCTGGCGCTCCAGCCGGCCATCGCGAGGCGCGTGACCATGTCGGCGCCGCCCACTTCCGAGCGCAGATAGAGTTCCGGCAGGATGGCGAAGCCGAGGCCCGAGCCGCACATCTGGCGCAGGCTGTCGAGACTGGTTCCCTCATAGTCCTCGAGCAGGGTGGCCTTGAGGTCCTCGCAGATTTCGCGGGCCTGGCGGTGGGTGTGGTGGCGACGGTCGAGGCTGAGGAAGCCGATGCCCGCCAGATCGCCGCGGCGCACCCTGGCGGCCCGGCCGAGCGCATGCTCGGGCGGGCAGACGATGTGGAGCGGCTCGCGGAACAGCGGTTCGATGTGCAGGTCGCTGCCGGAGACCGGCAGGGGCGACAGCACCATGTCGAGTTCGCCGCGCGCCAGCTCGCGTGCCTGCTCGTCGGGAATGCCTTCGCGGATATAGAGCCGCAGGTCGGGAAAGCGCCGGTGCAGCGAGGCCACGATCCGCGGCATCAGGTAGGGGCCCAGCGTCGGCGTGACGCCGAACCGGATGGTGCCGCCGATGCCGGCCTTGGCGCGCCGGACCATGTCCTCGGCATCCTTCACGTCGAGCAGGATGCGCCGCGCGCGCGCCACCAGGTCCCGCCCGATCGGCGTGAGCTGGACCGGGCTCTCGTTGCGCTCGACCAGCGTCACCCCGAGGCGCGCCTCGAGCGCCCGCACCTGCTGGCTGAGCGTCGGCTGGGCGATGTGGACCGCGTCGGCGGCGCGCCGGAAATTCCGGGAGTCGGCCAAGGCCACCAGATAGGAGAGTTGACGGAGCGTGGTCATGCGAACCGATAGTCTGCTACTATCACATATGACACATCAATTCTATTTCATCAATCGGCCGGCTGCGGCCATTGTGCCCCCTCACCGAGGAGCACGACCATGAGCCGCAGCCCGCGCCGGACCGTTGAATGACCGAGTTTCTGCTTTATTCCTTTCTCGGCACGCCGGTCTGGTTCTGGCTCGCTTTCATCTCCCTGGTGGCGGCGCTGACCGCCTTCGACCTCGGCCTCCTGCACAAGGAGGACCGGGTGATGGGCATCGGCGAATCGCTGAAACTGTCGGCCTTCTACATTTCGATCGCGCTGGCCTTCGGCGCCTGGGTCTGGGTCGAGAAGGGCGCCGACCTCGGCATGCAGTACTTCACCGGCTTCTTCATCGAGAAGGCGCTGTCGATCGACAACATCTTCGTCATCAGCCTGATCTTCACCTTCTTCGCCATCCCGGCCAAGTACCAGTACCGCGCGCTGCTGTGGGGCATCATCGGCGTCATCGTGCTGCGCGGCCTCATGATCGCCGCCGGTGCCGCGCTGGTCAGCGAAGCCTACTGGGTGCTCTACCTGTTCGCCGCCTTCCTGATCGTGACCGGCATCAAGATGTTCTTCACCAACGACCAGGAGCCGGACCTCGCCAACAACGCCGCCATCCGCTGGATTTCCGGCCGCATGCGCGTGACCAAGGAACTGCACGGCGACCGCTTCTTCGTCACCCAGCCCGACGAGCGGACCGGGCGCATGGTGCGCGCCGCGACGCCGCTGTTCCTGGCCCTCGTGGTGATCAACGTCGCGGACCTGGTGTTCGCCGTGGACTCGGTACCGGCGATCTTCGCCATCACCACCGACACCTTCGTGGTCTACACCTCGAACATCATGGCGATTCTGGGCCTGCGCGCGCTCTACTTCGCGCTCTCGGCCATGATCGACCGCTTCCACTACCTCAAGCACGCGCTGGCGGCGGTGCTGGTGTTCATCGGCTCCAAGATCTTCGTCTCGGACTTCCTCCTGGGCGAGGGCAAGTTCCCGCCGGTCGCCAGCCTCGCCGTCACCATCGGCCTGATCGCCGCCGGCATCGCCTGGTCGCTGTGGAAGACCCGGGACGCGGCGACGCACAGGTGAGGGAACGTTATCCCCTCGTCCGGCTGTACCTCGGCGACACGGCAAGGCCGAGAAAGACCATCACGGCCTGATTGAGCCGAAGCACGTCCTCGTCGTCGAGCCGCCCGATCCGCTCGCCGACTTTCGATCTCGGAACCGTGGTGATCTTGTCCACCATCAGCCGGGACGGAGAGCGCAGCCCGTTGCGCTCGTTCGGCTCGACGACCGGCCGGAACAGCGGCGCGTCAGACGGGTCCGTCGTGAAGGCGCAGATCGTGATGGAAGCGGTGGCGTCGAAATTGTCGTCCTGCACGATGACGACCGGCCGCGGCTTGCCCGCATAGTCCTTGCCGCCCGAGACGGTCCAGACTTCGCCGCGCTTCACTCGTCCTGCCAGTCAGAAACCGCGTCGATGAACGCCTGATCCTCGCGCGCCCCGGCGCTGCGTGAGACGGCCAGCGACTGACGATGCGCCTCCTTCCGGAAAGACGCTGCCCGCACGTCCGGAACCCAGATCTGGATCGGCCGCAGGCCGAGCGCCCGCAGCCGGTCTCGGTGTTCCTGCACCTTGACCCGCGTGGGCTTGGCGCCTCTCGCTGTTGGCATCTCCAGCCTCCTGCTTTAGTTACATGTAACCCACGACGCCAGCTGCGACAAGCTCAACACGGACTTCTCGTTCGTGGAAGATGAGGCCGCCACTCCGCTCATCGCGGGGAACTGGGATAGTGGGACGCTAGGGTACGCGCCGAACGACCGTGTGACCGAATACGTCGTGTAGTTCAGTCATTCTCGTGAAGTCGAAGAATCGCGAGGCAAGCATCAGGCCGGTTTGATCAGGCGAGCCGCTCCATGGGCATCGTCTGGCGGTTAGACCACCACCGCCAACGCCTGCGTAAGATCCGCAATCAGATCATCCGGATGCTCGATGCCCACCGACAGCCGGATCGTCGTGTCGAGCACGCCGATGCGGTCGCGGACCTCCAGCGGGACGCCCGAGTGCGTCATGGCGGCGGGGTGGCTGGCCAGCGACTCGGTGCCGCCGAGGCTCACCGCGAGCTTGAAGATCTGCAGCGCGTTCAGGAAGGCGAAGGCCTCCTTCTCGCCGCCCTTGATGTCGAACGAGAAGGTCGAGCCGGCGCCGGTGCACTGGCGGTCGTAGAGCGCCTTCTCGGGCGAGCCCGCCGGCAGCAGGCCGAGATAGTGGAGCTTGCCCACGCCGGGATGCGCGGCCAGCCATTCGGCGACCTGGCGCGCGTTGGCGTTGGCGCGTTCCATGCGCAGGCCCAGCGTCTCCAGCGAGCGGCCCAGCATCCAGCAGGAATGCGGGTCGAGCTGGGTGCCGAGGCTGCCGCGCAGCGCGCGGATCGGGCCCATGACCGACTGTTTGCCCATCGCCGCGCCGGCGATCAAGTCGGAATGGCCGCCGACATACTTGGTGAGCGAATAGACCGAGACGTCGGCGCCGTGGTCGAGTGGGCGCTGGAAGACCGGCCCCAGCAGGGTGTTGTCGCAGGCCAGCACGGGCGGGCCGCCGGCCTGGGCGGCGCCGATCTCGTCGGCGAGGCGGCGCATCAGGGCGATGTCGACCAGCGTGTTGGTCGGGTTGGCCGGCGTCTCGATCATGATGACGGAGATGCGGCCCGCCCCCACCGTCTTCTCGCGCGCCTCGGCGATGGCGGTGCGGATGGCGGCCTCGTTCACGCCGTCGACGAAGCCGACCGCGGCGATGCCGAAGCCCTGCAGCGTCTTCGCCAGCAGCGTCTCGGTGCCGCCGTAGAGCGGCTGCGAGTGCAGCACCACGTCGCCGGGACGGGCGAAGGCCAGCAGGGTCGTGGCGATCGCCGACATGCCGGAGGAGAACAGGGCGCAGGTCTCGGCGCCCTCGTAGACCGCGAGCCGGTCCTCGACGATCTCGCTGTTGGGATGGTTGAAGCGCGAATAGACGAGGCCGGCGGCGCTGCCCGCGGGCGGCTTCTTGCGGCCCGACGCATAGTCGAAGAAGTCGCGGCCTTCCTCGGCCGAGCCGAACACGAAGGTCGAGGTCAGGAACACCGGCGGCTTGACCGCGCCTTCCGACAGCGCCGGGTCGTAGCCGTAGGACAGCATCAGCGTCTCGGGCCGCAGCTGGTGGTTGCCGATGTGGGTCTTGTACGGGCGGGGCGCGGTCATGGCGTGTCTCCTGACGGACGGACGGGCCTGGTCCGCATGATGACGACAAAGATGACGGCAAGTGTGTCGAAAAGGTGTGCGTTTCATTCTCCTCCCCCGTCACACGGGGGAGGGCAGGGAGGGGGAAAGCAACGCGATGATCCTTGCTGTAGCCTGCCCCCTCCGGCCTAAGGCGCCGTAAACAGCGCCGGGGTCACCTCCGCCGTGTGACGGGGGCCATCGCATATGGCCTGGAAAGGCCCGAGCAGTTGGCGTTTCCACGAAAGTGAAAGGTCCCTCGTTGAGCTCGGGATGACAATTTTGTTGGGATTTGCGCAGTGCGCCGATCAAACAAACGGTGTCATCGCGGGCGGAGTAGTCTCCGCCCTGACAACGTAGTGAGGGACCTTTACCTCGTAGGCGATAGCCCTCCCCGTGTGACGGGGGAGGAATGGTCAGGCCCCCATCAGCGCCGCGATCTCGGCGCGCACGCCGGCGGAGCGGCGGTAATACTGGTGCGAGCCGGAGAAGCCGTCGTCGTAGTCGGTGAAGCCGCTGCAATCGACCATGCGGTAGGTGGCGGGCGGGAACAGGAGTGCGTCGTCGCGGCCGCGCGGCCCGTCCTGGCCGAGACGCCGGCAGAAGTTGAGCGTCTCGCTGAGCTTGTCGAGCACCTGGTCGCGGCGGTTGTGGAGCACCGTGATGCGCTTTCCGAGCCGGCCGAGCGGAGCCAGGCTGTTGGTCACCGCCTGGTCGAAGGCATCGTCGACGATGTCGGGTGCCGCCAGGAAGATCTCGTCGAACATCTCGGCATCGCCGTTGCCGCCCTCGAACCAGGCCTGCACCGCCGCCTGCAGCGCAAGGTTGCCCATGCTGTGGGTCAGCAGGAAGGTCCGCCGTCCGTTGGCGCGGGCCTTCTCGAGGATGGGCAGCAGGTTGGCGAAGAACCGCATCAGCGGCAGGCCCGAGCCGCCGGCCATCCGCTGGTCCGAGCGGTAGGGCAGGGTCGGGAAGGGGATGGTCAGCAACTGGCCGCGCGACGGCCAGCTGAAGGCGACGACCGCGGTGTCCGCGCCGCCCAGGCTGGAGGCGGAGAACCACTCGCGATTGAAGGCGGCGCGGGTCAGCGCATTCTCGAAGTTGTTGGCGAAGCCGTGGACGAAGACGAGGATGTTGCGCCCGCCCTCGGCCAGGTCGTCGAACGCGGTCTGGCTGAAGCCGCCCTTCTGCAGATCGTGCAGCGAGCGGATGGCGCCCACGGTGTCGGCGGTCAGCCCGGCGCTGTCGACGAAGGCGGTGCCGTAGGTGACCTGCAGCGGATTGTCGGGCGCCACCATGGCGAACGTGTAGTTCTCCGGCCGGTCCGCCGGATGGTTGGCGATCCTGTTGGTGGCGAAATAGACGGTGGTCGTCATGTGCCCCTCCCCGTAGAGGAGCCAAGCGTGAACTCCTGCCGCTTTTTGTCAATCTGCAGGGTTGCAGATGCTAGGCTGCAGGAATGACGACGTCCCTTCGCGAGGCATGGGCAACCCTGCCGTCCCGGCTGAAGCTGCTGGAGCCTGTGGAATTTTCCGCCGGGCAATGGTCGCTGCTCGAACGCCTGCACGCGACCTTCAACGATCGCGAGGCCCATACCCGGCTGCCGATGGCGATCGCCCGCTTTCCCGAGGCCGTGGCGAAGGAGATCCACGAACGGGCGCGGCAGTTCGACGATGTCGTGACGGTCAACGTCGACGAGAGCTGGGCTGAGAGAGTTGCCGACGGCGCGGCCGATCCCATGGCGGCGTATGTCCGGCTCTACAACGAGGACGTCGACGAGATGATGGGCGTGCTCGTTCCCGCGGCGCGCTATCGCAAGGAACATTATGCCTATGGGCGTTTCGTCTTCCCCGAGCCGCACGGTCTGCACACCGACCACAGCCTCGAAGATCCGGCGGCCGGCGGCGAGCCGATCTGCATCGCGCGGATCGAGACGCTGGCCACGCATTATGTCGACGGCGACTACCGCACGCAGGACGCCGCGACCCAGAGCATGCTCAAGGCACTGCGCTACTGGATCGACGTTCCCGAGGGTCCGCCGGAAGTGGTCTTCGAGGCACTGCTGAAGCGCGGCACGCTGAAGACCATCCCGGTCAACCACGTCATGCTGATGGTCGCCGGCAACGGCTCGGAAGACGCCCAGGTCACCCAGCACATCTCCGCGCGTCCGCCCGACGGCGGCCTGCATTCTGCGTTCTTCCAGCGGCAGTACAGATTGGTCACGGCTCCGTAGCGGCCACTCCCGGGTCATCACCAGGACGACCGGAAGGTCGATGTCCACCCTGGCGCGCTCTCGATAGCGTCGGGCGGGGCCGGCATTGAGTTCGACCCCGCTCTGGGCAAGGGGAACCCCTCCGCCCGGGAGACGTTGACAAGGGTAGGCCAGTAACGGCCCAACACGTCACCACCTCGGAGGTAACACCATGCGCAGCGCCTTTCCGCTCGTCGCCCTGTTCTGCATCGCGTTGAGTGTTCCCGCTTTGGCGCAGGGGCGGGGCAACGGTGGCGACAAGGGTGGTGGGCCAGACAAGGGCGCCGAGCAGGGCCAGGGGCAAGGTAAGGGCAAGGGCCAGGGCCAGGGTCACGGCCAGAGCCAGGGTCAGAACGAGGGCGGCGGCCAGAACCCGGGACAGGGGCGCGGTCAGGGCAACACGCAGACGGGCCCGCAACAGGTTAACGTCGTGGTGAACGATCGCGATCGAAGCGCGGTGCAGACCTACTACCGCAACGAGTTCGCGACGGGCAACTGCCCGCCGGGCCTCGCAAAGAAGAACAACGGCTGCCTGCCGCCCGGGCAGGCGAAGAAGTTGTGGAACGTCGGCCAGCCGCTGCCGCCCGCGCTGGTCTTCTATCCGCTGCCCGGCGGGCTGCTGTCGATGCTCACGCCGCCGCCGCCGGGATATCAGTATGTGCGGGTCGACGACGACGTGCTGCTGATGATCACGGCGACGAGGATCATCACAAGTCTCGTTACGAATCTCGGCGGCTGAGGCTGGCCTGGTCGGGCCATCCGCCGCCGGGCGCGACGCGGACGCTGTCTTCAGCGCGCCGGTGTCGCCTCGCGGCGGTTGTCGGCTTCGAGCCAGAAGCCACGGCATGAAGTCACGCGATCCCGGTACCTTGCCGCCATCGACCGAAGGCACCGGCGACAACGCGTTCCGGCTCCTCGTCGAGGGTGTGATGGACTATGCCATTTACATGCTCGATCCCGCGGGCAACGTCGTAAGCTGGAACAGCGGGGCCCAGCGCTTCAAGGGCTATACGGCGGACGAGATCATCGGCAGCCACTTCTCACGTTTTTACGGCGAGGAGGATCGCCGCTGCGGGCTGCCGGCGCGCGCGCTCGACATCGCCCTGCGCGAAGGCAAGTTCGAGAGCGAGGGCTGGCGCATCCGCAAGGACGGCACACGCTTCTGGGCGCACGTGGTCATCGATCCGATCCGCGGTCCCGACGGCACGCTGCGGGGCTTCGCCAAGATCACCCGCGATCTCACCGAGCGGCGGGCGGCCGAGGAGGAGCTGCGCCGCAGCCAGGAGGAGTTCAGGCTCCTGGTGCAGAGCGTCACCGACTACGGCATCTACATGCTCGATCCCGAGGGCAACGTGGTGACGTGGAATGCCGGCGCCCAGCGCATCAAGGGCTATGCGCCCGAGGAGATCGTCGGCCAGCACTTCTCGCGCTTCTACACCGGGGAGGACCGCGCCGCCGGCGTGCCGCAGCGCGCGCTGGCGACAGCCGCGCAGGAAGGACGCTTCGAGAACGAGGGCTGGCGCGTGCGCAAGGACGGCACGCGCTTCTGGGCCAGCATCGTCATCGATCCGGTGCGCGGACCCGACGGCGCTCTGCTGGGTTTCGCCAAGGTCACGCGCGACATCACCGAGCGACGCGACGCCCAGCTCGAACTGGAGCGCGCGCGCGAGGCGCTTTTCCAGTCGCAGAAGATGGAGGCAATCGGCCAGCTCACCGGCGGCGTCGCGCACGATTTCAACAATCTGCTGACCGCCGTGATGGGTAGCCTCGAACTGGTGCGCAAGCGCCTGCCGCCGGACGAGAAGAACCTGCGGCTGATCGACAATGCCATGCAGGCGGCGCGCCGCGGCGCCGCCCTGACGCAGCGCATGCTGGCCTTTGCGCGCCGCCAGGAGCTCGACCCGGAACTGGCCTCGGTGCGCGACCTTGTGGCCGGCATGACGGCGCTGTTCGACCACACGCTCGGCCCCTCGATCGTGCTCGACGTCGATTGCCCGGCGACGCTGGGCCCGGTGCGCGTCGACACCAACCAGCTCGAGATGGCGGTGCTCAACCTCGTGGTCAACGCGCGCGATGCGATGCCGCGCGGCGGCGTCATCGCCATCTCGGCGCGCGAGATCGAGACCGGAGCGTCCTCGTCCCTGGCGCTGCCGGCCGGCCGCTACGTGCGTCTCTCGGTCAGGGACCAGGGCCACGGCATGGACGCGACCACGCTGGCCCGCGCGACCGAGCCGTTCTTCACGACCAAGGGCGTCGGCAAGGGCACCGGACTCGGCCTCTCGATGGTGCATGGCCTGGCCGAGCAGCTGGGCGGCGGGCTGGAATTGGAAAGCCAGCCCGGTACCGGCACGACCGCGTCGCTGTGGATCCCGGTGGCCGGCGGCGGGGATGTTTCGTCGGACCGGCGTGAGCCCGCGCCGGCGCCCGAGGCGACGTCTCTCCATATACTCGCGGTCGACGACGATGCGCTGATCCTGGTGAACACGGCCGCCATGCTGGAAGACCTCGGCCACGAGGTCACCACCGCCTATTCCGGCCGCGAGGCGCTGGCGGCCCTGGCCCGCGTGCCCGGGATCGACCTCGTGATCACCGACCAGGCGATGCCGGGGATGACCGGCACGCACCTGATCGAGGAGATAAGGCGCGCGCGGCGCGACCTGCCGATCCTGCTGGCGACCGGCTACGCCGAGCTGCCCGAGGGTGAGAGCACCGACATCCCGCGCCTCAACAAGCCGTTCCTGCAGTCCCATCTCGATCAGGCCGTCGCCGAGGTGATGCGGGGGCGTATCAAGTCGTCCTGAGCGATGCGATGGACTTCGTGGAACGATCAAAGGACTGCGTTGCGAGCGTGAGATCCTTGGCGATGCAACAGGATGACAAGGTCACGGGCTGCTGCGTCCCACCTTCGGCTCGGTGCCGGCGAGCAGCCGCCCGATGTTGGCGCGATGGAGCGCGATCACGTAGACGCCGCCGGCGACCACCAGCAGGCGGTAGGGCAGCGGCTCCGGCAGGATGTGGACCATGGCGATGGCGGTCAATGCCGCCAGCATCGAGCCGAGCGACACGACCCGCGCGATGGCCAGCACGGCAATGAACACCGCCGCCGCACCGACGCCGACCGGCCACGACAGCGCGACCAGTACGCCGAGGCCCGTCGCCGCCGACTTGCCGCCGGTGAATCCCAGCCAGACCGAGCGGCTGTGCCCCAGCAGCACGGCCAGGCCGCACAGGCAGACTGCCCAGGGCAGCCATTCCACCGGCGCCTGCAGCCAGGGATAGAGCCAGCGCGCCAGCACGACCGCCGCGACACCTTTCAGCACGTCGACGAGCAGCACCGCCAGGGCCGGTCCCTTGCCCAGCGTGCGCAACACGTTGGTCGCGCCGGTCGAGCCCGAACCGTGTTCGCGGATGTCGATGCCGTTGAGCAGCTTGCCCGCGAGATAGCCCGTGGGCATCGAGCCCAGGAGATAGGCGGCGGCGATGCCCGCGATACACGCGATCCAGAAGATCATCCTGCTGCCTTACGTTCGTTCCATCGGATCGCGGTCGAGGCCAACGATTGCGTCGTGCCGCAAACGCCATGGTCGCGTCGGGAGTGCTGTAGACGATTCAACGCGCATCCGCGAGAACCCGGCCTTCCGGTCGGAGGAACGGCCGCCGCGCCGGGATTTCGCCCATCGGGCGCTGCTATTGCCGCGTTCACACCTCCTGCATTAGTGTCCCGCGCAAGGTCGAGGGTCGGGAAAGCCCTTGGGGATCAGGGAGGAATTGTCATGCGTACACCGACACGGCGCGGGATCATCGTTGCGGGCGCGGGAATTCTCGCGGCGCCGGCTGTTTTCAGCTCGTCATCTTCGTGGGCGCAGGCGGCGTTCCCGAACAAGCCGATCCGCATCGTCGTGCCCTATCCGGCGGGCGGGCAGACCGACGGCATCGCGCGGTCCTACGGCGACTTTCTGGGGCGCAAGCTCGGCACTTCCGTGGTGGTCGAGAACAAGGGCGGCGCCGGCGGCACGATCGGCGTGGCCGAGGTCAAGCGCGCGGCACCGGACGGCTACACCATCCTCTGCACCATCTCCTCGTCGCTGATCCAGAACAGGGTCACGGTGAAGGACCTGCCCTACGATCCGGAAAAGGATTTCACCTATCTCACCATGACGACCAGCCTCGGCGGTCCCGTCGTGGCGGCCGAGAAGACCGGCGCGACCAACCTCAAGCAGTTCGTCGAGTATGCCAAGAAGGTCGACAAGTTGAACTTCGGCGCCTACGGGCCCGGCTCGACGCCGCAGATGCTGATCGAAACGATGGCCAAACAGTACGGCTTCAAGGTCGAGGTCGTGCAGTATCGCGGCGAGGCGGCGATGTTCGCCGACGTGGCGGCCCAGCAGCTCGACGGCGGGGCGGGCAGCCCCGCGGGTGCATCCGCGGTGATCGCCTCCGGCAAGGGCCGCGCCATCGCCATGATGGGCGACCGTCTGTCGGCCTTTCCCAACGTGGCGACGATGACGGAGCAGGGCGCGGTCGGCGGCTTCTACGAGACGCGGGCCTTCGCCGTGTTCGCCGTTCCGGCGGCGACGCCGAAGGACATCTCGAAGAAGCTCTCCGACACGCTGATCGAGGCCGGCACCGACGATAGGGTGAAGGCGCTGATGACCAACTACCTGATCGTGGGCCCGCTGAGCTTCGAAGAGACCAACAAGGTCTTCCAGCGCGACACCAGGATCATGCTCGAGGTGATGAAGGAGATCGGCATCAAGGCCGATTAGTCGGCGCGGCACGCGTCCGGACACTGCCTCGCGGCAATGTCCGGGAGCGCCGCCCGGTGGGGGCCACACACCTGAAACAGGAGCCCGGCGTTGGGATGGCATGACGCACTGGCGGCGAAGTCCGCGGAGATGGGCAAGACCTCCGCGGCGTTCCGTGCCGGCGCCCGGCGCAAAGCCACTGCGACGTGCCTCTTTCTGGTCGCGGCCGGTGCCGTCGCATACTTCGTGGGCTGGGCGTGGGCCTTGCTTCCGGGAGCGCTGGCAGCATGGTCGGCGTTCCAGACCACGAGCGCGACCCTGATCGCGTCGCGACTGGAAGTCCTGGAGGCGCAGCGCCCATCCGATCGCCCGTGACGGTCGTCGTGGCGTTGTCCCTAACCGCCGCGTAGAGCCTGGGACGGCATGAGGAGCCGCTTTCCATCCTGCTCTGCACCTTCAGGCTTGAGAAAGGCATTGCACGCCAAAAGCTCGGAAGTCGTCTCATCCAGCGAAGCCCATCTGATGGCCGCAGTCCAGCGCTGGGCATAATCAAGCGTGCGCATGAGAGGTTCGGTTACCTTGTTTTGGGAGAGGGCTCTCAGAGCTGAAAGGTAGTTCGCCCGGAATATCGTCGGGATGACGATTCTTTCTTCGCGGGCGGCAACGAGTTCTGCATTCATCATGATGCGCGCCGTGCGGCCGTTGCCGTCGGTGAACGGATGAACTTCGGAAACGAGAAACATCATGAAGACGGCCCGCTGAAAGGGCATCTCGAGGCTCCTGTAAAACTGCAGACCTTGATCGAGGGTGCCGAGGACCAGTTCAGGGTCGACGAAGGACGTGTTGCCGAAACGATTGGGCTCTATCTTGAATTGCCCTGGCAGTGTTTCCGGTCGGCCGCCCATGATGGCCGCATGTCGACTCTTCAGAAGTCGCACCAAAGACGCGCTGTCTCGTGGAATGTCGCTCATCTCATTGTCATCGGAAACGATTCGCCAGGTGCCGAGTACGTCATGGGCGTCCTGGGGCCGGTTTTCAGGGATGGCGCCGCGGAACACGATGTCGACGGCCTCATCGACTTCGAATTCCGTTCCTTCGATAAAATTCGAGAAGTAGGCTTCGAAGAAGGCCAGAGTTGTCGAGTCTTCTGTCGAGCGTTCGCTTTCCGGGCGGGTAACGGGTGGATATTGACGCAGTGCGCGGTGCAACTCGTCAAAGAGGACGACCCGATTGGAATCGTAAGGGCGTCCGTGACTTCGGGCGATGGCTGCCGGTGCCGTCAACCTGGCATCTTTCGTCCCGAGAAGAGTGCCGATCAGCGCGTCGAGTTCTCCAAACTCTTCTTTCATATCCAGGGTATCGGAAATCGCCCGAGCTTCGTCGCGAAGTCGTTTGACGCTCTGCTCTCCCCCCAAGTGGATCATTGTGTCGAGGCGTTCTTCGATTTCGCGCCGGGTCAGTGTGCGTCGGATCGAGCTACCACGGGTTCTGGCGGGCCTCATGTTCTCAAGGTAGGCGCGTGCCGTCGAGCTCATGTACAGACTGCCAATGAACTGACGATCCGTGGCGAGAGGCGGATGTCCCTTTCGGGGCCGAAGCATGAACCCGGGAAGCTGGACGTCTCGTTTGTTCTTTGCTGCGATCAGGCAGATGGACCCATCGCTCGCCGGTTTGTTTTCAAGAGCGGTTCGATCGGCAATCAAGCTGCCGGGAAAGTATGCGCTGACGATGTTCCAGAGGTTGCGCCGGACTATTGCTTCCGGAGTATCGGTGAGATTCCGCGTGTAGAGCCTGGAAGCGAGTTTCCGGAGTTGTTTCGAGGTCGTGGCTTTCCAGACGGCCTGGCTTGTCCGAGTGTCCGACAAGAAGACTTCCGGCATTTCCTGTATCGTTCTCGGGAGGGAAGTTTCTGGCATTTAGCAATCCGCAAGGAGAGCGTAAGGAGAGTTTTTGTAATTTAGTATTCGATAATAGAGAATTTATGAAAATTAGTGAAAGCGCCGTTCATAAGCGAATATTCCGCGACGAGTGTGACCGGCCCGTTCAGTGAGAGAATTCTATATGGTTAATATAGCAATATAGAGAATTTTTGCAACTTAAGGGACCTGCGGACCATGGCATTCACCATAACCAGCGACAGCTTTACCGAAGGCGCTTCCCTCGGCATGGAGCACATCCTGTCGGCCGAGTACGGCTTCGGCTGCGGCGGCGGCAACAAGTCGCCGCACCTGCGCTGGTCGGGCGCGCCCGAGGGCACCAGGAGCTTCGCCGTGCACTGTTACGATCCCGACGCGCCGACCGGCTCGGGCTTCTGGCACTGGGTGGTGGTCAACATTCCCGCCGGCACGAGCGAACTGGCACTCGATGCCGGCAACCCGAAGGCCGGCCTTCTCCCGAAGGGTGCGCTGCAGACCCGCACCGACTTTGGCGCGCCGGGCTATGGCGGTCCGTGCCCACCGCAGGGCCACGGCCCGCACCGCTACGCGTTCACGGTGTTCGCGGTGAAGGAGGAGGCGTTGCCGGTGAATGCCGATACGTCGGCGGCGATCGTGGGCTTCCAGCTGCATTTCAACACGCTGGCCAAGGCCGCGCTCACGGGCACGTTCGAAAGAAAGTAGGCGCCGCCAGGCGCGGCCTTGGGAGAGCGGCAGGACATTGCCCTAGGCAATGTCCGGGAGCGACGTCTGGCTCTCTCGTCTGCAAAATCCTCAAAGAGATTGAGCGCGTAGCACCACCGAGCGGCGCCCCCGGACATTGCTGCGCAATGTCCTGACGCTCCTACGGCCGAGCTTGGCTCGGCCTAGCGTTCATCCAATGGTGGGAAAGCCCACTTCCCATCCCGGATCGGCAGGAACGACCCGTCGTCGACGCCCACCTCGTCGGCGATGCGATCGTTGGCCGTCTTATTGAGCGCCAGGATGAGGTCGCCGTTCTTCTTCAGGTCGAGCGCGAGGTTGTTCATCTCGTCGGGGTCGGCCTGCAGGTCGTAGACTTCGAGATCGTTCTTCGCGAGCAGCTCCTCCATCGTCTTGGGCGTGTTGAACAGGACAGGCGAGAAGTAGCGAGAGAAGCGGTAGCGGCCGTCGAAGATGCTGCGGATCGACGTCCGGTTCCGGAAGTCCGGCGGATGCCCCATCAGCATCGCCTCCTGCTGCGCCGGCGCCTTCGTCCTGTAGGCGCGCGTGTCGATCGTCATCGTGGCCCATGCGGGGTCGGCATAGGACAGCATGTCGAAATTGAAGAGAGTGGCCGGTCGCACGGCCTTCTCTCCGGCCGCCGCCGGGTCGCGCAGCAGCGCGGAGAAGTCCTTGCCCGGCAATCCTTCGCCGGCACGGGCGCGGGCGGCCCCGTCCTTGCCGGTGAGCGCCAGGATCGTCGGCGTGAGGTCGAGTTGCGAGGTCAGCGCCTGGCACTGCTTGCCGCCCGCGAAGGCCGGATGCACGATCATGAGCGGCAGGTGGTTCTGCTGTCGGTATGTGGTCGTGCCCTTTCCCCGCATCTGGTGGTTGCCGCCCAATTCGCCATGGTCCGCCGTGAAGACGACGATGGTGTTCGCCGCCATCCCGTTGTCTTCGAGCGCCTGCATCAGGCGCTCCACCTTTCGGTCGCAATCTCGGATGGCATTGAAGTAGTAGTTGCGCAGGTCGCGCCACCGCCGGTCCTCGTCCGGCCAGGCGCCCACCAGCAGGTCGATGGATTGCTGGTAGTAGAGGTGCGCCTTCGGCCGGCCCGGCGCGTCGAGCGGCTGGTGACGACTCGCGGGCAGGGGCACGCCGTCCCAGGTCGCGCGATAGAGTTCGTCGTCCGGGGCGCGGGCGATGCCGAACGCATGGCGCTTGCCCTGGATGTTCTCAGCTCCGACGTCGGAGTCGAAATACATCGTGTCGTGCGGATTCACGAAATTGACGGCGAGATACCAGGGCTGATTCTTAGTGCGCAGGGCCTGGGCTTCCGTGCGCAGCCACGAGATCGCCGTCGCCAGCGTGCCGTCGTCGTACGAATACCCACCCAGGGTTCCGTCGATCATGTCTCCAATGCCGAAGAAATCCTGGAAGCCGTAGGACTGGAGGGTCTTGCGATAGTCCAGCAGCGGCGCGTCGACCGGCTTGTCGTTGAGATCGAGATTCGCCGAGAGATGCCACTTGCCCTGGTAGGCGGCATGATATCCGAGCTCGGCGAGCCGGTGGCCGATCGTCTTGATCTTCGTCGAGAGGTCGCGCTGCCAGATCGAGTTGAGATTGTCGGCGATGCCGGTGTGCTGAATGTGCTGGCCGGTATAGACGACCGAGCGCGCCGAGGAGCAGACGCAGGAGGCCGCCTGGTGGTTGAGGAAGGTGACGGCCTTCTTCTTGATTGCCTCGCGGGCCGGCACGGGAAACGGCCAGTGCGGGAAGAAATGTTCCTGGTCGACCAGCACGAACAGGATGTTGTAGCCGGCGGGCATCGTGGCGTCGGCGGCACCGGGCGACGCAGGGGCGGGAGCCTGAGCTTGAGCCTGCGACACTCCGCCCGCCAGCAGGGTCGTGCCCAGCAGGGCCGCACCGGAGGTCATGGCCGTGCGGCGGGACGGGAAGGACGAGTCGTCTTCGGGCGTCGTCATTCGTTTGCTCCTGTGTGAAGGCGCTTCATGCTACGCGCACCGCGCGGCCGATTGCATGCCAAATAGGTTCGGTGTTTCGCCCGGACCGGCGTGGGTTCGGCGCTACCGAGCAGGGAGCCTGAACATGACGTTTCGGCGGATCGCGGTCGAAGAAGCCTTCGTGATGCCCGAGATCGTGAAGCAAAGGCACGTCGTGCTAACGGAGGAGGAGCGGCGGAAAATCCACGAGGCGACTGCCGGTCGCGTGTTCAGGCGTCACTCCCGAACGTGCCGACCGCCGACCGTGGCCTTGAGCGTGTCGAACGGATGCGCCTGGGCGTAGAGCTGGCCGACATGGCGTAGACCCGCTGGTTGGACAGCAGCAGTTTCGTGTTGCCGTGTCGTGCCGGCGCGACGACCGGCAAGGACGTGTAGAACGCTGCCAGGGGCACGGGCCAGGGACCGGGTTTCGCGCGGTCCCAAATCCCCCTTTCCCTGCCGCAAGGCGCCCGCCATAAGTCCGGGATGGGGGGAGGGCCGATCGACGGCCTTCGTGTTCGACAGGGAACTGAAATGGCCGGGCTGTTGGGGGATCGCGGGAGACATCTGCTCAGGCTCGTCGTCGCGGGTGCGGCCGGCACCCTGCTCACGGCCTGCGCGAGCAGCAACACCTCCTACCAGGAGCAGGCGCTGCGGGCGTCCGAGGGCGGCGACCTCAAGGCGGCGACCAGCCTGGCGCAGAAGGAGGTCGAGAAATACTCGGCGACCGACCAGTGCTCCTCCACCACCAACTACAATTGCGGGACGCTGGCGCTCGCCTATAGCAGCCTGGCCGAATACCAGATCCTGAGCGGCAACCTGGCGGCCGGCGAGCGCAGCTTCGACCGCGCCAAGGGCACGCTCCAGCGGGTCCCGAAGGACAACAAGCCCAGCGCCACCGGCATGGTCTATCGCGACGTCTCCGAGGCCTTCTGGAAGGCCGGGGACAAGGGGCGCGCCATCGCCATCTTCAAGGAAGGCACCACCCGCGGCGCCGACGAGTGGCTCTACACCTCCTCCGCCGCCAAGGCGGTCGCCCAGCAGGAGGGCCCGCGCGCGTCCGCCGGCGCTGCGGCCGTGCCCGCTACTCCGGGGCCTCCCGGCGCGCCGGGCGCGCCCGTTCCGCTGGGCCCCGCCGTCACGCCGGCCTCGGCTGCCGGTCCCGACACGATGACCAGGCCCACCCTGGTCGGCGATCCCGCTACCGGCGATCCGGCCGCCACCACGCCGATGCGCGGCCGGCCGCCGAGTTCGGCCGAACCGGCGCCCGCCCCGCTGGCGCCGAGTCCGCTCACGCCGACCCCGCTGCAGAGGTCGCGCTAAAGCGGCGACCGATCCGAGGCGCCGCCGCGGGGGTCGCGGCACCTCCTGGCGCTCTCGGATATTGCTGCGCCGTCGACGAAGACCTCGCGCCGGCGCTCGTGCCGCCCTGCACCTGGGGCACCAAAAACCTCGCCGAGGCCACGCGCGTCTTCGCCTCGCGCGCGGCCCAGCGCGAGACGGCGAAACGGGAAGGGGCCGTGATGTTGCGGGCTCGAACCCGAGCGTCGATCGTCGAGTCCCGGCCTTTGCTGCAGCGAGAGTGGCACCATGGTGCTCTTCGACATGCGTAGCCACTCGCACAGTGACCGGCTGCATCTGGCCCTCGATCGCGCAGCCGCCGCCAAGCTGCGGCGGAACCGGACCTGTTCGCGAAGGTGCGCCGGCAACTCGCGCGGTGGGGAGCCATCCTCGACGGCATCCGGGCGGGAACACGTGTCTACCCGAAACAGTGGGAGGCGCTTGCCGCTGAGGGGGGCGAAGCCGTGATGGCGCAGGTGTTGGAAACTTCGGAGCCCGCGGCGCTCGGCGCCGGCAGGCAATGACGGCGGTGCCGGGAGCGGAAGGCCGACGGTCGCGGCCCGCGCACCGACGACAGGAAGGTTGCACGGGGCCACTGTCCGCTCAGCGCCGCCGCGTATCCGCCCGGCGCAAGGCCTGGCAACTCCAGGGGCAAGGCCGCGTTGTTGTGCACAGCGATGGCAAGGCCGCCTTGGTTTGGCCGGAAGCGTTGCCGATAATGGTCGCTCGCCGAAACGCCGGCAGCGCGTGGGTTGGAGGAAGTGCAATGATGAGGATGTCTCTGAAACTCGTGGCCGTCATCGGTGTCGGCTTGGCCGCCGCCGCCTGTCAGGGCGACGGTTACGGCGCTCCGAGCGGCGCCTATCAGCCCGCCCCGGCCTACTACAACAACCCTTACAACAATCAGCCGCCGGCCCAGCCGCGCTATGGCTACGGGCAACAGGCGCCGAATTACTACAACGCCAATCAGCAGGGCAATCGCGGTGTGTACAACCAGGCCGACGGCCGCCGCTACACCACCGTGACCGTGACCAATCGCGGCCAGAACGGCTATCGCGACGATGTCGTGCAGCAGCAGGTCGTCTGCGGCAGCCAGTACTACGACGGCTACCGTTCCCGCACCGCGCCGCGCTGCTGATCCGCAGCTGATTGGCCGTCGCGGAACACGGCCGCTTACGTCACGCCGCCATCGCCGCCTCGCCTGCGCAGTCGCGTCGGCAAATCCCGAGGCGATGCCCGGATTATCGAGGACTACACCTTGAGCGACGCGGGCACTCCCTCGAAGGCGAACGGATTTAGGAAATGCCGCCGCCAGAAGTAGAGGCGGTCGGTGGCCGACAGGCCTGCCTCGGTGCAGACGGCGTCCCATCGCTTCCTCACGACGCCGATCTGGTGTTTCGGGATCCTGCTTGCCGCGTCCAGCCGGGCTTCTGCCGACGCGGTCAGGGACGTGATCCATGAATAGATCGCGTGGGCCTTTCATGAGCCATTGATGGATCACGGCGAGAAGCGTCCCGCCCCGGGCCTCTTCTCGACGCATGTGCCGCTCGTCTGGATCCCGCTCGTGGTGCCGCGGCTGTTCTGGGGCAAGCTGGTAGCGTCTTGCCCTTGAACCGTACACCCGACCATGGGCTCGCTTTGCAATGGCTATGCGGGAATATGAGGCGGGATGTGGGATGAAAAAATACAACTATAGATTGTCAGTCGAAGTTGCGCGGTTAGGCTATGGACTCGCTCAATCGCATGGAACATAGTGGGAACTCAGTGAGACGATGAAATCTGTTGAACGTGCAGCACGGCGAAGTTTAGGAGGCGGTTGGTGAGGGTAGCGGGCCTATTCGCGGGCATCGGCGGATTTGAACGCGGGCTTGCGGCTGCTGGCCACGAGACCAGCCTCCTGTGTGAGATTTGGGATCCGGCACGGGCCGTTCTCCGCGCGAGGATGGCGCACGTAGACTGTCAACGTGACGTCACTGAGCTAAAGGATCTTCCTTCCGACGTCGAGTTGGTCGTTGGAGGCTTTCCTTGCCAAGACCTGAGCCAGGCTGGGCGAACGGCAGGGATCGGCGGTGCCCGCTCTGGCCTCGTCGGAGAAGTTTTCCGGCTGCTGGACCGTCGGCGCGTTCCTTGGGTCGTTCTCGAAAACGTTTCCTTCATGCTTCAACTCGACAAGGGTCGAGCGATGCGACTCCTCGTCGAGGCGTTCGAGGAGCGTGGCTATCGCTGGGCATATCGCGTCGTGAACAGCCTCTCGTTCCTGCCTCAGCGGCGAGAGCGGGTGTTCTTCGTCGCCACGACCACCGAGATCGATCCGGCCTCGGTGGTTCTCTCAGACGAAGCCGAACCATGCCTGGTCGAGACGGACCTCGAGGCGCGAGCGCACGGGTTTTACTGGACCGAGGGTGTGCGGGGATTGGGATGGGCGCCCGACGCAATTCCCACCTTGAAGAACGGCTCGACGGTCGGGATTGCGTCACCTCCTGCCATTCTCCTGCCTTCGGGTCAGGCGATTACACCCGACATCCGCGATGCCGAGCGCTTCCAAGGGTTTCCGGAGAATTGGACTCTGCCAGCTGAACAGGCTGGTCGTGCCTCACTGCGCTGGTCGCTCATAGGCAACGCCATTTCTGTCCCGGTGGCTAGGTGGATCGGGCGGCGGCTCGCTCTGCCGGGCACCTACGATCCCAAGCGCGATGGCGCTCTGGCTGCCGATGGTAGATGGCCGAAGGCAGCGCGCTTCGACGGCAATGCACGACATGCAGTCTCAATCAACGCCTATCCCGAATGGAAAGCAAGACCGGCGCTCACATCGTTCCTGCGATACGATGGTAAGCCTCTGTCGGCGAGGGCGACGCGTGGTTTTCTCGGACGGACGGAGCGCGCGTCTCTTCGATTTGCAGATGGTTTTCAGGATCGGCTTCGAGGACATCTCCATCGCATGGAACGGTTGGAGAGAGGGAATGTCGCGGAGTTCGCCGTCGCGGCAGAGTAAGAGCCTGAAGCCGGACCGCGTCACGTCCGTCCGTATGGCCAACATCCGGCAGAAGGGCACGGATATCGAATCGTTGGTAGCCGTCACCTTGCGCAGACTGGGCCAACACTACCGCAAGAACGTAAGAGGGCTTCCTGGCAGTCCTGACTTCGCCAATCGCTCGGGCCGATGGGCGATATTCGTCAACGGCTGCTTCTGGCATCACCATACGGCTTGCACGAAAGCAACGGTCCCGAAGTCGAACGTTCGGTTCTGGGTCGAGAAATTTCATGCCAATCGGAGACGCGACGCGGTCGCGATCAGAAGGCTCCGGACCATGGGTTACAAAGTGGCGATCTTGTGGGAATGCGAGCGAGGCCACATCGATGTGCGGCTACGCAAGATCCTTGAATCGCGTGGCATAGATCGTCGATAGGCGCGCGATCATCGTGTCGTAGTGATAGATGTCGCCCGGCTGAGGCGCAGGAGGTTTGCGTATCAGCTTCACCGCCGTGCCGTCGTTGGGCATGTCTATGACCACGATGGATAGGGCGTCATAACCAACGTCTCCGACCTTGGCGCGCCTCGGGAGCTGCTTGATCTTGTCGATTGCAAGCTGAGCGTCTCGTGGCTGTCGGTGGTTGCTCCACTCGGGCTCAGTCGCGCGATTCTTCTTGTTGCGATCAGGGCTCAGGTACCGGTCGGCGATGTTCACCATTGTGAATCCGACGGCGATGGCCTGATCACTCGAACCATGCACGGTGAGATGGGAAGAGTTGAGCTCATCGTAGAGCCGCGGTAGGGCACGTTGGTGCGCCGTCATGCACGCCTTGGCTTCCAGCGCCATCAAGACCGCTCCAACCGGTGCCCGGCAAAGCGGTGGCACCTTCTCCATTACGGCGCGCTCGCCATCAGTGAGCCGAATGTGATACTCGCTGGCGATGCTTGCGAGCGTATCCTTCGCCACCGCACCTCCCTGCGTGCAGAGGACCAAGTCCAGATTCTTCTTCCGATCGTTTACGAAGTCTCTCATCTCATGATTGATGCCAAAGCGGACGACGCCCGCCGCGACGTGACGTTGGAGTAGCGGCGTATTGGCGAGCAGGTCGAAGATTACGCCCCAGCATGCAACCTTCGAATGATGGTCGCTTCGCGAATGGTATTGCCAAGCATTTCCGGATTTGTCTTGTCGTGTGATCGACGACAGAGTGCGAACGAGAATTTCTGGTCCGTGCATAGCGCTTGAGTCTCCGGAGTGTTGCACGGTGATCCGCTAAGAAACCGTTCTCATGGCTTCGGATTAAGTTTTGGAACTACAACCTCGATCATGTCAACGCTCATGAGCATCAGAGGTGGTGGCACGTGCCCGCTCGGCCTGCCCGACTGCCGCTCTCGCTCACATGCCGCAATCCCGCTAAACACCACTCCCTTTCTTTGTGCCGGGAAGAAGGTACCTCAATGAAAAACACCCCGCGTATCATCATCAATTCCGACGTCCTCGCGCCCGCGGCGCTGGCGTTGCTCGAGGCGCGGGGGGCGGAGGTGCGGATGTTGCCGACGCGCGCCACCGAGGCCGAGATGATCGCGGCGGTGTCCGAGGCGCCGACCCATGCGATCCTGGTGCGCACCACGAAGATCACGCCGGCCGTCTACGACGCGGCGCCCGACCTGCGCGTCGTGTCCAAACACGGCGTCGGCTACGACAATATCGACGTCGCGGCCGCGAGCGCGCGTGGCATCGCGGTGCTGCGCACGCATGGCGCCAATGCCCGCTCGGTCGCCGAGCTGGCGCTGGGTATGATGATCTCGGTGCTGCGCTACATGGTGCCGTTCGACACCGCGCTGAAGCAGGGCACCTGGCCGCAATCGGCCTTCATGGGGCGCGAGCTGTCGGGCTCGAAGCTCGGCATCGTCGGCTGCGGCGCCGTCGGGTCCTCCCTGGTCGTGCTCTGCCGGCCGTTCGATCTCGATATCCGGATCTACGATCCCTACCTCGCGCCGGATGCTATCCCGGAGGGCGTTGGCCGCGTCGACGTTTTGGGCGAGCTGCTCGAATGGGCGGACATCGTCACCCTGCACTGTCCGCTGACCGAAGAGACCGACCGCATGATCGACGCGCCGGCGCTCGCGCGCATGCGCAAAGGGACGTTCCTGGTGAATGCCGGCCGCGGCCCGCTGGTCGACGATGTGGCGCTGGTCGCCGCGCTGGAGAGCGGCCATCTCGCCGGCGCCGCGCTCGACACCTTCGTCGTCGAGCCGCCCGATCCCCATCATCCGCTGTGGAAGCAGAAGAACGTCGTCTTCACGCCGCATATCGGAGGCTCGACGCGCCAATCGCTGGAGCGCGTCGCCGTGCAGGCCGTCGAGAACATCTTCTCCGTGCTCGACGGCACCCCGCCGCCGGCGAAGTGCGTGGTGGGATGAGACAATAAAGGTCCCTCGCTTGCGCTCGGGATGACAACAGTTTTGTTCCGGGCGCACTGCGCAACGATCAACAATATTGTCATCCCGAGCGCTAGCGAGGGACCTTTGAGCGTCACACGATGGCGCGTCACCCCACGTCCGGCATTTTCTCCAAGAGCTTGTCCAGCGTGATCGGGTAGTCGCGGACCCTGACGCCGGTGGCATTGTGGATCGCGTTGGCGACGGCGGCGGCGACGCCGCAGATGCCGAGTTCGCCGACGCCCTTGGCCTTCATCGGCGAGGACAGGGGATCGGTCTCGTCGAGGAAGATCACCTCCTGGTGAGGGATGTCGGCATGGACCGGCACCTCGTAGCCCGCGAGGTCGTGGTTGACGAAGAAGCCGTGGCGCGTGTCGACCGCGAGCTCCTCCATCAGCGCGGCGCCGGCGCCCATGGTCATCGAGCCGATCACCTGGCTGCGCGCGGTCTTGGGGTTGAGGATGCGGCCGGCGGCACAGACCACGAGCATGCGGCGCAGGCGCACTTCGGCGGTCGCGGCATCGACGCCGAGCTCGACGAAATGCGCGCCGAACGTCGACTGCTGGTACTTCTTGTCGAGATCGCCGAACTCGATCGCGTCCTCGGCCACCAGCTCGCCGCCCTTGGCCGCCTCGGCCAGAGCGATGCGGCGGTCGCCGGAGCGGACATGGCCGTCGGCGAACTGCGCGTCGGCGGCGTTGAGGCCGAGCCTGGCCGTCACCGCCTCGCGCAGCTTGACGCAGGCGGCATAGACGCCGGCGGTCGAGGAGTTGGCGCCGAACTGTCCGCCCGATCCGGCCGACACCGGAAAGGTCGAGTCGCCCAGCCGCACCACGACCTTGTCCAGCGGCACGCCCATCATCTCGGCCGCGGTCTGGGCGATGATCGTGTAGCTGCCGGTGCCGATGTCGGTCATGTCGGTCTCGACCGTGACGGTGCCGCTTGCGTCGAGCCGCACCCGCGCACCCGACTTGATCACCGGCGACCCGCGATAGGCGGCGGCCATGCCGAGTCCGACCAGCCAGCGCCCGTCGCGGACTTGTCGCGGCGTGGTCTTGCGCGCGGACCAGCCGAAGCGCTCGGCGCCGGTCTTCAGGCATTCGGTGAGCTGGCGCTGCGAGAACTTGCGCTGCGGCTTCTCGGGATCGAACTGGGTGTCGTTGCGGATGCGGAACTCGACCGGATCGAGGGTGAGCTTCTCGGCCATCTCGTCCATGGCGATTTCGAGCGCCATCATGCCGGGCGCCTCGCCGGGCGCCCGCATCGAGTTGCCTTCGGGAAGATCCAGTTCGGCGAGCCGCAGTCGCGTCAGGCGGTTGGCGCCGGCATAGAGCAGCCGCGTCTGCAGGACGGCGGTTTCCGGCTTGCCGTCCGGCAGGTCGCCGGACCAGCTGTCGTGGCCGATCGCCGCGATCGTGCCGTCCTTCGCTGCACCGATACGCAGGCGCTGGATGGTCGCCGGACGGTGGGTGGTGTTGTTGAACATCAGCGGACGCTGCAGCGCCACCTTGACCGGGCGCCGCGCCGCGCGGGCGCCCAGCGCCGCCAGCACGGCGTCGGCGCGGATCCATAATTTGCCGCCGAAGCCGCCGCCGACATAGGGCGACATCAGGTGGATCCTGTCCTTGGGTATGCCCAGCGTCCTGGCCATGTCGCCGACGCTCCACGCGATCATCTGGTTCGAGGTCCACAGCGAGAGCCGGTCGCCAGTCCACGCAGCGATACTGGCATGCGGCTCCATCATCGCGTGCGACTGGTCCGGCGTGGTGTAGGTGGCGTCGAGCTTCACGGCAGCCGACGCAAAGGCGCCGTCGAAGTCGCCGACCGCACTGTCGGCGGGCTCCTCGTCGGTACCGGCGGGCCTGGCCTTGTCGCGGGACGCCGCGAGATCGAACGCGCCCTTGGCCGGCGCGTACTCGACCTCGATCAGCTCGGCGGCATCGCGCGCCAGCTCGAAGGTCTCGGCGACCACCAGGGCGACGGCCTGGTGATAGTGCTCGATCTCCGGACCGCCCAGCAGCTTCGCGGTGTTGTATTCGCCCTTGCCGAGCTTGCCGGCGCTCTCCGCCGTGACGATGGCCAGCACGCCGGGGGCGGCCTTGGCGGCGGCGAGATCCATCGACCGGATGCGGCCCTTGGCGATGGCCGAACCCAGCACATGGCCGTAAGCCGCGTCGGGCGCCACGTCGTGACGCTCGTAGGCATAGGGCGCGGTGCCGGTGGTCTTCATCGGACCGTCGATGCGATCGACCGGCTTGCCGACGATCCTGAGTTGGTCGATCGGATTGGTGGTGGCGGGCGTGTCGAATTTCATGACTCAGCCCCTCGAATCGGCCAGCACGGCGGCGAGCGTGCGCTCGGCCAGCGGGAGCTTGAACTTGTTCTCTTCGGTCGGTTTGGCGCCGGCGAGCAGCTTCGCCATCACAGCCTTGGCGCCGCGCGAAACCTCCGCTTCGGCGGCCTCGAGGCGCCACGGCCTGGGGGCGACGCCGCCCAGGGCGACCCGGCCGCTGCCGTCCGGCTGGACGATGGCGGCCACCGACACCAGCGCGAAGGCGTAGGACGCTCGGTCCCGCACCTTGCGATAGTGATGCGCGCCGCCGGCCGGTTTGGGCAGGGTCACGGCGGTGATCAGTTCGCCGGGGTCCAGCATCGTCTCGATCTCGGGCGTGTCGCCGGGCAGGCGATGGAAGTCGGCGATCGGGATCGCGCGGGTGGCGCCCTGCGGCTTCACGGTTTCCACCGTGGCGTCGAGCACGCGCATCGCCACCGCCATGTCGCTGGGATGAGTAGCGATGCAGGCCTCGCTGCCGCCGACCACGGCGAGCTGGCGGCTATAGCCGCCCAGCGCCGAACAGCCGCTGCCGGGCCGGCGTTTGTTGCACGCCATGTTGGTGTCGTAGAAATAGGGACAGCGCGTGCGCTGCAGCAGATTGCCGGCGGTGGTCGCGCGGTTGCGCAATTGTCCCGAGGCGCCCGAGAGCAGCGCGCGCGACAGCACGGTATAGTCGCGCCGCACCCGCGCGTCGGCCGCGAGATCGGTATTGCGCACCAGGGCGCCGACCCGCAGGCCGCCGTCCGGCGTCGCCTCGATCCTGTCGAGGCCGAGGCCGTTCACATCGATCAGATGCGCCGGCGTCTCGATCTGCAGCTTCATCAGGTCGAGCAGGTTGGTGCCGCCGGCGATGAACCGTGCGCCCGGCCGGCGGGCGGCAGAGGTGGCGGCCTCGGCGGGCGAAGCGGCGCGTTCGTAGGTGAAGGACTTCATGCCTTGCTCCCGGCCACTTCGCCGATCGCATCGACGATGTTGGAGTAGGCGCCGCAGCGGCAGATGTTGCCGCTCATGCGCTCGCGCAGTTCGGCGCCGTTCATCGCGGGCTTCGCGTTGAGGTCGGCAGTGACGTGGCTCGGGATGCCGGCCTCGATCTCCTCCAGCACCGCGACCGCCGAGCAGATCTGCCCCGGCGTGCAGTAGCCGCACTGGTAGCCGTCATGCTTCACGAAGGCCGCCTGCATCGGGTGGAGCTTCTCGGGCGTGCCCAGCCCCTCGATCGTGGTGATCTTGCCGCCCTGGTGCATGACGGCCAGCGTCAGGCACGAATTGATGCGGCGGCCGTCGAGGATTACCGTGCAGGCGCCGCACTGGCCGTGGTCGCAGCCCTTCTTGGTGCCGCCGAGATGCAGCCCTTCGCGCAGCGCGTCGAGCAGGGTGGTGCGCGGATCGAGTTCGAGGTCGCGCGGCCTGCCGTTCACGGTGAAGGAGACTTTCAGCGTCGGCACGGCATTCGCCGGGGCCGGCGACGTGGGGGCCGACGGGGCGGCCGAGGGTGCCTGCGCCCCGGCCCGCGAGGCCACGGCGCCCACCGCCGCCGTGGCGACCGTGGCCGCCATCAGTCTGCGTCTTTTCACATCGTTTTCCCGGGGGCTTGCCATGGTTGGCTCTCCTGCTGGCAGGGGGGGGTGCGTCGGACGCTCCGGCGGAATCTGTGTCGCCCAACGCCCGTGTGGCGGGGTCGTTGCGCGAAATCCTGCGCCTTTCCGCGTCATCGCGGGCATTGCCGGTGGGAGCGGCTGACCGGCGGCGCAAGCGCCTGCGGCCGGCTCGGTGTCGTTTGACATGGCGCAAGGCGGCCTGCGGCGGACAGCGCGATGGTGCCCTGCGTCATCCGGAAGGAGCCCGACATGCGAGCCAGCGACATCATGACCACGAACATCGTCAGCGTGAACATCAAGGACACGGTGTTCGACGCGGCCGAGACGCTGCTCGGCGCCCATGTCAGCGCCGCGCCGGTGGTCGACGGGGAGGGACACGTGCTGGGCATCGTGAGCGAGGCCGACCTCATCCATCGCGCCGAGATTGCCACCGGCCCGCGCAAATCCTGGCTGGCGCGTCTGGTCGAGACCAACGCCGGCGCGGCCCGCGAATTCGTCGCGACGCATGCACGCGGCGTCGCCGACGTGATGACCCGCGACGTCGTCACCGCGCCCGACGATGCAACGCTGGGCGAGCTCGTGGCATTGATCGAGAAGCACAAGGTCAAGCGTATCCCGGTCGTGCACGACGGGCTGCTGGTCGGCATCGTCAGCCGTGCCAACCTGCTCGAAGCCCTGCTGTCGCGGGAGCCGGAGAGCAGCGCGGCCGATGCCGTGCCCCAGCCCAATGACAATCAGTTGCGCAAGGCCGTGCTCGCGGCGCTGCAGGGACAGCCGTGGTCGTCGCGCTGGCCGATCAACGTCGTGGCCAGCGACGGCGGGGTCCATCTCTGGGGCTTCGTCGAGAGCGAGGCGGTGCGCAAGGCTTATCGCGTCGCCGCCGAAAACGTACCCGGCGTCCGTCACGTGAAAAGCCACCTGCGCTCCGTGCCCGTGACGGTAGGCATGGGAACCTGATGAGCCTGGACTTCACCCCGGAAGGATAGCCTCCCATGACGGCGCTGCAGCGGATCGTGCGAAAGGCTCTCCTGCCCGTCCTGTTGACGGGCCTGTGCGCCGCCCCGGCCCTGGCCGGCGCCCCGGATGAAACTGCCCACGGAGCCGCCAACCTGGCGCCGGGCTGGACGCTCGAGCGGGACGTCGATCCGCCGGGCTACGCGGTGATCGAGCCGCGCCGCAGCGGCCTCAACATCGATGCCGTGGTGCTGGCCTGCGAGGCCGACGACGATCGCCGGATCCTGCAGCTGCAGCTCTACCTGACGAACGACGGCCCGCTGATGTCGCACGGCGCGACGGCAGGGCGCGCCAAGGCCGAGCCGCGCGCCGAGGTCTCGATCGACGGCCAGGACTTTCCGGTCGCTCTGCTGTTTGCCGAGGACCATGTCGTGCTGGCCGACGAGACGGAGCGGAGAGTCCCGCGCCTCTCCGAGCGCCTGCTCGATGCGATGGAGGAGGGCGCCACGATGCGCCTGCGCTTCGATCTGGTCGCCGAACCGGCGGGACAGCCTGCGGCCTTCGATGGCGAGGCGGTGATCGATCTCCGGGCCGGCCAGCTCCAGACCGGCCAGCCGGGCACGCCCGGCAAGGCCGTCGCCGCGGTGCGCCGCTGCGCCCCGGTCGCGGCTCTGCACAGCGCCGCTCTCAACCTGCGCCGCTGAACGCGCGCCGCCAGGACAACGGCGCGCGACCCGACGCGCGACGCTACCTTTTGCGGTAGAGCCCTGCGCCCAGCAGAAGGATGCCGACCACCAGCACGCCGCCGACCACAAGCGGCGGAACGACGTGCGTGGTGGTTTGCGTGCTCTCGAGCTTCAGCTCGCCCAGCCTCGCCACTTCGGTGGTGTCCTGCGTCGTGAACATCGGCACGGCGAGGCCAATCAGGCCGAGCCCGAGCAGGACGGCGCCGATGACGACCAGCGGGAAACGGCGCACGGGACTGCCCGTGTCAGATCCTGCCCATGCCGGCCCCGCCCAGGGCGCCTGCGAGCCAGAGTACGAGCAGGATCACGACGACGAGGCCCAGCACGCCGCCGAGCCCGCGCCCGCCATAGCGGTTGTAGCCATAGTAGCCGCCGCCGCCGCCCAGCAGCACGATCAGCAGAATGATGATCAGTATCGTCGACATCGTGGCGATCCTCGTTGTTCGTGACGTCCTGTCCGCAGGGAGTCCGCGGGCCGTTTGGAAGCCGATAGTGGTGTTCACGATCGAAGACGTTCAGGCCGAAGCGAAGCCGCCCTTGATGCAGATCAATGAAAAGTCCGGGAGTTGAACCTATGACTTCTGGCTGCGTTAACGCGCGTAACTTGCGATCGTTGCACACCTGCGGGGGAAGCCATGAGAAGAGCCCTTTTGTTGGCGTCGCTGCTGATGCCGCTCCCGGCCGCCGCCCAGACTGCGCAGACGGCCCAGACCGGAGGCGCGCTCGCCGCGCGGTGGTGCACGGCCTGTCACGTCGTGGAAGCCAGCCAGCGCCTGGCCACCGACAGTGCGCCGAGCTTCCGCGCCATCGCCGCCCGTCCCGACACGACGGCGGCGACGCTCGACCGCTACCTCTCCGTCGGCCATACGCTCATGCCCGATTTCTCGCTGAGCACCCCGGAGCGGAATGCCCTGGTCACCTACATCCTGAGCCTGCGCCAGAAGCCGTGACGCGAGGCGACACGGTCGGCGCTCCCGCGTGCGGGTGACGCGGGCGAACGAAGCCCGTCAGTCCATCACGTCGAGCAGCGCCGGGCGGACGCCCAGTTGCTCGACCAGCTGGTCGAGCTTGCGGCGGGCGAGCGGGTTGCTCTGCTGGTGGCGGGTGGCGAGGATCAGCTCGTTCTTCAGCGTGTGTTCGAGGCCGGTGAACTCGGTCACGCGCACCTTGTAGCCCCTGGCTTCGAGCACCAGGCCGCGCAGCACGTTGGTGGCATGGGCGCCGAACTCGCGGAGGTGCAGCGGGTGGCGCCACAGCTGGTCGACCGGCGAGGGCCTGGCATGTTCGAGCAGCGACGCGACCTCGGCCTGGCAGCACGGGATCAGCGCCACGACCCTGGCCTGGTGGCGCAGCGCGAAGCGGATCGCATCGTCGGTGGCGGTGTCGCAGGCATGCAGCGCCGTCACCATGTCGGCGCGGCCGCCGGGCAGCACCGTGTCGGCAATGTCGCCGGCCACGAACGACATGCGCTCGAAGCCGCAGGCGCGGGCGAGGGCCTGCGAGCGCTCGACCAGCTCGGCGCGTACGTCGACGCCTGCGATCGAGCCGCGCCCGGCCGGGCCGACGATCAGGTCGTAGAGGATGAAGCCGAGATAGGATTTGCCGGTGCCGAGATCGGCGATCACCGGCCCGCTGCCGCTCTCGCCGTTACCTTCCGCCAGCAGCGTGTCGAGCGACGGCCGCAGCAGCTGCACCAGATGCAGTACCTGCTTCAGCTTGCGCCGCGTGTCGAGGTTGAGCCCGCCGTCGCGCGTCAGCACGTGCAGCGCCTTCAGCAGCGTGACCGAACTGGCGCCCGCCGTGCCCGGCCACATCTCCGCCAGCACCTTCTGCGCCGCGATCACGTCGGGCCGTTCGCGGGAGGGGGGCGGACGCTTGTGGGAATGCTGCTGGGACATCGGGGGAGCTTGTGGGCGCGACGGAGGGGCGGCGCAAGGCAATGGCTGGTCCATATAGGAAACAATATATTATAAGGTGAGTCATATTATTTGGCATATGACTCTGGTGACAGGACTATATGCTTTGGTGTATGAGAAATTCATAATCATATTGAGAAATAGATGAAGCCGATTCGTCTGAAGGGACTGCCCCGGGATATGCGCGAAGCGCTGAAGGAGGCGCGGCGCGCCCGTAAATGGAGCCAGGACGCCTTCGGCCGCAAAGTCGAACTGCCCCAGGCCCATGTTTCGGCGATCGAAGCCGGCAAGATCGTGCCGCGTTTCGACACGCTGCTCGATCTCGTCCGCGCGCTCGACTTCGACCTGATGATGGTGCCGCGTTCGCTCGTGCCGGCGGTGCAGGCGCTGATCCGCGACCAGCAACGGGGCGAGGACGGCGAAGAGCAATCGCTTTACGCCGATGCGCGCGACGATGCCTGAAGTCCGGACCCTGGCCGTCGGGCTGAACGGCCGCCGCGTCGGGGTGATCAACCGTCTCGCCGGCGATCGTCATCTCTTTTCCTTCGAGCAGGACTATGTCGACGATCCGCAGCGCCCGACGCTCAGCCTGGCCTTCAAGGGGCGGCACGGCGGTCTCGTGACGGCGTCGCGCCCGATCAGCCAGCGCCTGCCGCCCTTCTTCGCCAATCTGCTGCCCGAGGGTCACCTGCGCGCCTATCTCGCGCGGCGCGCCGGCGTGAAGCCCGAGCGCGAGTTCTTCCTGCTGACCGCGTTGGGCGCGGACCTGCCCGGCGCCGTGACGGTGGCGCCGATGGACGATGCGACATCGGCGGCGAACGACGAAGCGCTGGCACGCGCACCGCAGGGCCTGCATTTTTCCCTCGCGGGCGTGCAGCTCAAATTCTCCGCGGTCAACGAGGCGACGGGCGGACTCACCATCCCGGTCGACGGCGAAGGCGGCTCGTGGATCGTCAAGCTCCCGTCGGCGCAGCATCCGGCCGTCGCGGAGAACGAGCACGCGATGCTCGAGCTTGCGCGCGCCTCGGGGATCGACGTGCCGCCCAACCGGCTGATCGACATCGCCGCGATCGGCGGCCTGCCGGACGAGGCGGCGCGCCTGCAGGGCCAGGCGCTCGCCGTCGAACGGTTCGATCGCGCCGCCGGCGGACGGCGCATCCACATGGAGGATTTCGCGCAGATCTTCGGACGCTTCCCCAGCGACAAGTACGAGGGCGCGAGTTACGCCAGCATCGCAGCGGTCCTGTCGGCGGAGACGGGCGACGCCGGGGTCGAGGAGTTCGTGCGGCGTCTGGTCTTCTCGGTGGTGATCGGCAATGCCGACATGCACCTCAAGAACTGGTCGTTGCTCTATCCCGACGGCCGCACGCCCGTTCTGGCGCCGGCCTACGACTTCGTCTCGACAGTCGCCTATCTGCCGAACGACGCCCTGGCTCTGGGCTTTGGCGGCAGCCGCAGCCTGACCGATATCGTGCCCGACCAGGTTCGCCGTTTCGCCGACACCGCGCGCCTCGCGGTCAGTCCGCTCGCGCGCCTCGCCGCCGACATGGCCGGGCGCACCGTGGAGAACTGGAAAGCGCTGGAGCAGAAGCGGCTGCTGCCGGCTGCGATCTCGAAGGCCATCGGGCGGCACATCGAGACAGCGGCCGCGAACATCGTGCGCTCCTTCGCCTGAGCGTTGCGGCCCGGCCCGGCCCTTCAGTGCCGCGCCGGCAGCGGCAGGAGCACGGGGGCGGGGGCCGGGGGGATGAGGGGCAGGCCGAGACGGTGGTTGAGTTCGGCCACGTCGTCGATCCACGGCGAGGTCCCGTCCGAGGCGGCATGCGAGGGAAAGGGCTCGTGCGTCATCAGCTGCGTGACCGTCACCGAGTCCGGCCGATGCGGGCCCGCGAGGTGGGCGATGTGGGCGAGGTGGAAGCGGCGGCCATCCGTGAGGCTGGCGACGCAGTCGAGCGACGACAAGGCGGCCGCGCGCGGCGTGCGATAGGCCTCGACCTGCTCGAGGTCGTCGAAGGTGAAGCCGTGGGGCTGCCGGGCGGCGAGGTCGAAGGCGCGCCGGATCACGGCGGCATGCCTGTCGAGCGGATCGCTCGCATGGGGCAGGCGATCGAAGACGGCGGACATGGGCTCTCCCTTACAGATGGTGCAGGCCGCGGCAGCAACGCCAGAACCACGACCGGTGTTCCCGCTCCGCCCACTCGATCATCACGCCGGCATAGTGGCGTGGGTCGGCGATGGTCGGATGGGCCTTCTCGATCAGCTTCGCGGCGTTGAAATGCGCGGTGTAGGAATAGGAGGCGACATGCCGCTCGGCGCGATAGTGCGCGACCACCTGGCGGGTCATGCCGGTCAGGCGGCCCCAGGCCAAAATCTCCTCGCGTTCCGCGGCCAGGCGCTCCCATTCGAGCGCCACTTCCTCGCGCGTGGCGCCCTGGGAGCTGTGGACCCTGAGGCGATGAAGCCGCAGCTCGAGCGCATGTTCGCGCAACTGCGCGGCCTGGTCCGGACAGGTGAAGTAATAGCGGCGGATCGAGTTGAAGTCGCCGCATCGCGTGTCGCCGAACTGTCTCATCCACTCGCTCAGTTCGGCGTGCTCGGTCGCCGTCCAGTGGCCGCGCCGGATGATGGACGTGCAATGCGGGAAGGCCCGCTCGAGTTCCGCCGAGGTGTCGCAGCGCACGCGCACGGGCGGCTCCGGCGGGAGGGGCAGGCTTTCGCGGATCATCGCAGCCTCCTCAGTGATTGCGCACGAACGAGCGCACCGAAGCGCCCGACAGGAAGCGGGTGACGCTGAAGGCGCGCGAGCCGCACTTGCCGCAGACCAGGCCGGCCTGTTGCAAGGTGCGGCGGTCGCCCGCCACGGCCTTCAGCGCAGCGGCGGTGACGACCACGCGGCGCACGCAGCGGTCGCATTCGATGCCGATGGGATGCGTCCCCGTGGCGACGTCGTGCAGCGTGAGTCCGGTCATCGGCGCCTCCTGTTCAGGAGGCGACTCGTATGCGAACAAAACAAGAACAACAAGCCACTTAATACGGGGGGTGCGACGGGGAGAGAGCGCTATCCTTGGGGGGTGCCGGGATTGAACGAAGCCGGCTTAACAGCCAGGACCTCATGCGGGGGAGAGGCCGCGTAAGGGCCGTCGACCCGGGTCCGAGGCTTCATCCGGGCGCAAGGGGGAGCCGGTCGCCCTTCGGGCCTGTCGGGCCCGCCGTTGCATTCGCCGCCCGCTACTTCACATGCAGGGTTGCCAGGAGCGCCAGAACAGAAAAGCCAATGCTTCCCAGCGCGGCCAGGCGCCATGCCCAGCCATAGAACCAGACCTTTCTGGCGACGATGGAAGATTTTCTGGCCAGAACCCCCTCGTCGAGCGCCGCAGGATCACCGTCTTTTTCGCCAAAGGAGATGCCGAAGAAATCTCCTTCGATGTTGATGACGGGAAAGGCAAAGCAACAACTCGCAATCGTCGCTATCAGGCTGGCATGGCCGACGACGATGCCGAGCAGACGCAACGTGCTGTTCCCGACCTGAAGCAGGTCGCTGCCATTTATGATCAGGACGTAGGCGAGCGCCGCGACAACGATCGCATTGACCCTGAGAAGCACGGATGTCTTCGAGTCGAGATTCGACAATATGCCGTTCAGGCGATCGCACGCCGTCAGGATGGCCCGCGCCTCCATGCTGCCCTGGCCGAGTTGAATGTTTGCAAGGAAAAGAGCTTGCTTGTGCAGTCTCATACCGTCTCCTGAACCGCCCCGGGTTCGCCGGCGGCCGTTTGGTTTGCGTGACGCCGCCAGCTTCTGTTCGTCGGGCACGGCATGGCCGCGTTCCCCGGCTTCGGCCCGCTGTGCCGACAGGCTCCAGCAGCCGGCCGTCGTGGAATCGGTCGACCTCGGTCGGCGAACCCGGCGGCCTGCGGACAGCAAGTGCCGTCGTGGTCGAACCGATCTCCATTCAACCTTCTCTGTACCCGGTGACCATTGCACATGATCTCCGTCGTCTCGACCGTAGCGCGCAGCGCGAAGCGGAGAGACCTTTTTTCCAGCCAAAGCCGCCAAACAGAGAAAAAAGGTCCCGCCGCTCCGCTTCGCTACGGTTCGGGCGGAGTCGTCTCCGCCCTGGGACGACGGTCAGGACGACGGGGGACCGTCGCCTTGCCATCTTTCGGACGTGGTGACATCCCACATCCCAGGACATGCTTCGAGGCGATGACCTGGTGACACCTTTCTCCCGTCTCAAGACCGCGGCCGGCTCCACGCGCGACGGGCTGGCGGCGGCGTTCGACGCCTCGCCGCTGGGGCAGCGGCGGCATCGCATCGCCGTGACCGGGCTGCAGCTCTCGGGCAAGACCGTGTTCATCACGGCGTTCGCCCATGCGCTGCTGACGGCCGCCCGCGCGCCGATGGCGTCCTTCCCGTTCTTTCCGTGGCGCGAGCATGTCCAGCAGGTCGAGCTGCTCGACATTCCCGGCGTGCCGCGCTTTCCCCTCGAGGAGCGGCTGGACCAGCTGCTCGGCGAGCGGCCCGCCTGGCCGGCGCCGACCACCGGCCTCAGCGGCCTGCGCGTGCGCATCCGTCACGGCGATGTCGGGCTGTTGCGCTCGGCCCTCTCGTCCACCGCCACGACCGATCTCGATCTCGTCGACTATCCCGGCGAGTGGCTGCTCGACCTGCCGATGCTGACCCAGTCGTTTCGCGACTGGTCGCTGCAGATGGAGGAGCTGGCCAACAGCGCCGGACGGCTCGACCTCGCGACGCCGTGGCTCGACGCCGTGCGCGCGCTCGATCCCGCCGCGCCGGAAGATCCCGCCGAGCTGGCCCGCATCGGCGGCCTCTACCGCGACTATCTCCTGCGCTGCCGGCAGGAGCGCAACCTCTGCTTCGTGCAGCCGGGGCGCTTGGCGCTGGCCGATGAAACGGTCGATCCCGCCGCTTTGTTCTTCCCGCTCTCGGCCGTGCGCCCGGGCGTGCGCCCGGGCGTGCGCTCACCCAGACGCGGCACGATGGGCGCGGCGCTGCTGCGCCGCCATGCCGCCTATCTGAAGCAGGTCCGGCAGTTCTACGGCGAGGTCTTCGGCCGCCTCGGAAAGCAGGTGCTGCTGGTCGATCTGCTGTCGGCGCTGCAGCACGGCCGCGAGTCCTTCGCCGACTTAGGGCTGGCCATCCGCAGCATCAGCGACGCCTTCGACGAGCTGCGGCACCCGCTGCTGCGGATGCTGCCGATCGCCCGCGTCGACCGGCTCGCCGTGGCCGCGACCAAGGCCGACCATGTCACCGCCGACCAGCACGCCAACCTGGTCAACCTGCTGCGCGACATCGTGGGCGAGCCGTTCCTGCGGGCGACGGCGCGCCCGTCGGGGCTGATGGCGGTGGCCTCGGTGCGCGCGACGACCGACCTCAAGCTCAAGGTGAACGGCCTCGCCACGCCGTTCCTGCGCGGCATCCCGGTGGGCCGCGACGAGGTGCTGGACATCCAGCCCGGCGTGATCCCCGGCAGCATTCCCGCCGCCGACCAGTGGGACGAGCAGGGCTTCAACATCCGCCGCTTCGAGCCGCCGAAGCTTGGGCCCGCCTTCCGCGACCGGCCGCTGCCGCACGTCAATCTCGACAAGGTCCTCCAGTTCCTCCTCGCGTGAGCATCCCCCATGAGTGCGCTATGAGCATGACCACACGAACCGACACCGCCGCCGAGACCCCCCGCCGCCTCGTCGACATGGAGTTCCGGCCGGGCGACCTGCCGCCGGCGGAAGGACCGTCGATCGACGAGGCGCTGCCCGAGGTGACGACGCGCCCGCCCGCGGTCCGCTGGCCCGCGAAGCTGGCGCTGGGCTCGGCCGCGCTGCTGCTGCTGCTGTTCGTCGTCGACGGCGCCGTCTCGCTGCTGCGCGGCGCGATCGAACAGGGCAGCCTGCTCGACCTCGCGCAGTTCGCTGTGCTCGTGGCGCTGCTCGGCTCGACGCTGTGGCTGCTGGCCGGCCAGGCCCGCGCCTATGCGCGGCTGAAGTCGGCGGAGAAGGCACGCGAACTGGCCGAGCATCTGGCGCGGCTGGGCGGCGTCGGCAGCGGCGGCCGGCTGGTCGGCGTCCTCGAGGCGCTGTACGCCGGCAACCCGGAGGTGCGCGGCAAGCTCGGCGCCGTCTCGGCCGCGCTGCAGCCGCAGCACACCGACGCCGACGTGATCGATCTCCTGAACCGCGAGATCTTCGTGCCGATGGATCGCCTCGCCGACGACCGCATCCAGCGCGCCGCGCTGCGCGCCAGCCTCGGCGTTGCCGCCTGTCCGCACCCGGCGCTCGACGCGCTGGTCGTGGTCGGCATCGGCGTCGCGCTGGTCAAGGACCTGATGCTGATCTACGGCCTGCGCCACGGCGCCCGCGCCGTCTGGCGGATCGTCTCGCACGTCCTGTTCTCGGCCTCCTCGACCGCCGTCATGAGCACGGTGGTGGAGTTCGCGATGAAGGCCGCCCAGGACCGCCTCGCCGCCGCCGTCGTCGGCACCGCCGGCGAAGCCCTCGTCGTCGCCCGCCGCATGTTCGCGCTGGGCGTGCTGGCCAAAGCGGAGATCAGGCCGCTGCCGGCGCCACGGTGAGGAGCGTCCTGGTTCAACCTGAGCATCACCACCACAAACCTCATGCTGAGGAGGCTGCGAAGCAGCCGTCTCGAAGCATGGCACGAGCACCGCGTTTGTTGCCCACCCCAGCGCGGAGGTTACTCCGCGCGACGAGACGCGGTCCTGCAGGCCGCTCCTCAGGGTGAGGTTGTAGTTGGGAGGCGATACGATTCTCGCCCCCGTAAAATGACTCTTGTCGGCTGCTCGCCTATGAAGTGAGCAGTGAAAAGAAGAGGCAAGTGTGCTGATCGACGAGGCCAACATCGCGAGGGCGAACAAGATCGTGCGCGACATCGCGGCGGGCGACGATGAGGTCGTGCCGGCCGCCATCGTGCGCCGTCTCGTCGCCGGCGAGAACAAGGTCAAGGTCTGGCGCAGCCATCGCGGACTGTCGGGGCGTGACCTCGCGGCCGCCGCCGGCGTCAGCGCGCCGTTCATCTCCGAGATCGAAAGCGGCAAGAAGGATGGAAGCGTCTCGGTGATGAAGAAGATCGCCGACGCGCTGAAGGTCGATCTCGACGATCTCGTGTGACCCGGCGGCGCTCAGGCGCCGCGGATCTTCGCCACGTGAAGCGCCAGTTTCGCCAGCGTCTGGCCGCCATACTCGACGGCGCCGAAGCCGATCGCGCCTTCGCGATACGCCTTCGTGGGATGCATCTGGCGCAGGGTGAGGACGGTCTTGCCGTCGCTCTGTTCGTCGAAGGTGACGAGCATGCGGAAGCGGCCGGGATCGTCGTCGCGGTCCGAGCCGTGCTCGACCTCGATCAGCGACGGCGCCTTGAGGCGCAGGAAGCGCATGCGGTTGTCGTAGCGCGTGCCGCCGGGCGCCACCATGTCGAAGCGCCACAGCCCGCCGGGCCTGAGATCGATCTCGCGGCTCTCGATCGCAAAGCCTTCGGGCCCGAACCAGACCTGGATCTGCTCGGGGTCGGTCCAGGCGGCGTAGACGAGGGCGCGCGGTGCATCGATCACGCGGGTCAGGACGATCTCGCGATCGAGGGGCCAGTCCTGCCACGCGGACGGCGGCGGTGTGAACGGGTCGCTCATGGTCCTAGTGCTTCCTCTTCATGCGTTGGACGTGGGCTTCGAGGCGGTCGAGGCGGTTCTCCCAGGCGGCAACGTGCCGGTGGATCCACGCCTCGGTCTCCTGCAGCGCGCGCCGCTCGATCCGGCAGGTCCGTACGCGCCCGGCCCTCTCGGAACTGACGAGCCCGCTGTCTTCGAGCACCCGCACATGCTTCAAGAGCGACGGCAGGGCGATGTCGAACGGCGCCGACAGCGCGCTCACCGATTGCGGCCCCTCGCACAGACGACTGACGATCGCCCGTCGGGTCGGATCGGCGAGCGCTGCGAAGGCTCTGTCGAGGTCGGTCGAATACTTAGCCATTGCGGAAACTATTTCCCGGTGCGGCGGGTGGTCAATGGAAAGTTTCACTGCTGGCTAAGTGTGAAGTTTAGCTACTCTCACGCTTACCTATCGTCTAAGATTTCCCGATCCTGCCGCTAGATGCCGAGTTTCGGAAAAAATGTCGTTCGCAGTGGATTAGGGCGATAGCATATGACCGGATCGTGGTTCTCAATCGCAACGAATGACAGCGCAACCATATCGCGCTGGCTGGTCGCGCGCTCGTAGCAGCCAGAAATCGGCAATGTTGGAGTGAAGGAACGTTCCTTTAAAACAACACACCTATGTTGGTCCGGTGAACGCCCCCGCCATTGGCTTGCGATTCAATATGTCGATTAACATGGCGCGACGCTTCCGCACTTCGCCTTTCTTCATTCCTCGTGGGCCGAAGACAACTGCATGAGCAACGTTGTCGGGAAGCTTGTCTTCTATGACAAAAAAGCAGCGCGCCTTTTCTTGATCCAGGACTGAACGGACCACCTCCACTCGCGCAACTGCTAGCTCAACAGTCGTAGGATCCCTTTTCGCCTGACTGGCAGCATAATTAGCCAAGGAAGACGATGTTCTTTCCATCCGCTGCACGGACCATCCTCGATCTGCCATCATGAGATCATCGCAAAGGATCGAATCCGGCGCTAAATGTTCACCATCCCATTCTCCCGGGTGTGTGAACCTAGCGATGGTTTCGTGCGTAGCAACAGGGTCGTCAGATGCGAACTCGTCCAAGAAAGCCTACCCGATTGCCTCGATCACTTTCGCGAGTTCGATATCTATGCCTGACGCGATATCGACGTCCTCGTCGCTCGTAGCCTCTTTGCCAGAAGCGTCGCGACAGTAGAAAGAATACGTGCCGTCTCCATGTACGCCGATATCGAGATAGAGATTGTCTCGTCGCGCGTAGAACATGATTTCTCCATCCCCCGTCAGGCGGGGGGCTGGAAGCACAAGCCCAGCCATTGCAGCGCGACGCGCGAACTCAAGAGCGTCCCAAACTAGATCTGGCCCGGCCCCCAATTCGGCAATTTTTGAATTGGTAATTGCGTTGCCTGACTCAATTTTCCCATGGCCAACTTCTGTCGGGACCGCCGCTGCTTTGATCGCAATGCTCGGTGCTTGGGCAGAGGGTGAGCCTGAAAGAGTACAAAGCACCATTGCGGCTGCAAGTCCGCGTACCACGAAGTTGGCCGCGGAAGTTGCAGCCGTCAATGACGGGCCGGCGCAAACTGTAGAATTGTTGCTGTCCATCTAATCTACCAAGCCAATAGCCTTCGCGGCTTCCGGAGAAAGAATGTCGCTAACCGTGTGCTTATTTTCATTATGTAATGCTCCGAGGGCGGTTTCCAAGGCGCTGCCTTCTATCTCAGTAGTTAGCAGAGGTGGCGAATCCGCCGCAAGATTTACTCGCATTAGGTGGTCCAATGTCACCGTATTATGCGGGCCAATCCGGTTGGCGCCCAAGTTAATAACATTTAGCTTTTTGCCCTTCAGGGGAGCGGGAGCTTCCTCGAACCAGCCCTGATGCACGTGCCACAGCTCAGAATTCTCAAAAAACCGCCGTGGCAAGAACTTGGATTCGGTGGAAAATAACTCCCTCAAAATATGACGAGTAACAGGCTGCTTGCGACTGAACTGATCGATAAACTGAAGGCTGAAAGCCGTGGCGGTATGACCACCAGCAATGATTTGCTGATGCATGTCTAGTAGCCAGCGGCTCATCTTGGCCCAAACTTGGTCCCAATTTGTGTATTCTAGGCAGTTCACAACCACGCGATCTTCTTGAACGGAAATCTGCCACCCAACGGTCCCGTCGGACTTCATCCGCTGCCAGAGAAACCCTTCTTGTATAATTTGGGAGACGTTCGGGGCCCCGGAACTCATGTTGACCTGAAAGCCCGCGACTGGCGATTCAACGGGGAGAAATTCCTTATATTCAGCCCGCCTCGCTTTAGCCTTCTCAATCGCCTGACCGTTCAGCGTCGAATTGTAATAGATTCCGATCGCGAGTTCCGCGACGGCGTGTTTTCCGCTTTTCGGCTCAAATGCCAGCATTAATCCTTCAACGGCAAAAGCTTGCTCGCTCCCTAGGAAAGCCTTGTAGAGGCTAGCCGGTCTACCGGGAAGGTAGAACCTCGAAAATCGGGAGATCATGCCCCCAACCCTTCTCGTGGCGATTCGGCGCATATATGGTGGAATTTCGGCTCAATTCGGTGCCCGGCACAAACAGGCACAAGGCTTTCAACTGCCACCGTCTCACGGAAGGCCTTCCACCCAAATGGGCCATCGCCGTATCTGTCGTCGTCAAGGGTTGTGAGGCTTCCAGAATGGTATTGGCCCGCTGAATAGTGAGGGCCTTTCAGGAGGCAAGGCTTGAGAAGGCTATTCACGCGTTTTTCCTCTTTAAAGGCGATTTTTGCGGCTCAGGCGAGAAGTAGTTTGGCCGCCCGATACCGCTCGACCTGCCGCAGGAAGCCGGACCACAACGAGCGGCGCTTTGCGAACCATCGGGTGCGATCGGACTCGCGCCAGGAGCGGAAGGGGACGCCGGACCATGGTGTGCGCTTTTCGCTCTCATGCGTCTGCAGGTGGGAGAGCCAGACGAGGGCGGCGGCGGCGTGGGCTTCGTGGGGGAACTGGCCGAGTTGCTCGCAGTCGGGTTCGAGCCAGCGATCGAAGGTGAGGCGGAGCGCGCGCTCGATGCGTTGGAAGTCGCGGCTGCGGTGGGCGACTTCGGCGCTGCAGATCGTGACGGCGCGGGCGCGGAAGTTCACGGTGTCGAGTGCGGGCGCCGGGCGGGGGCGGCGGTGGCGGCGGATCAGCTGGGCGACGGTCTCTGTCGGGCGTACGGAGAGGCTGTCGGGCATGTAGGTAGTATCGGATCGTGGTCCGGATTTTTCAAGTGAGAAGTCGGAATAAAATCCGGATATCTACCTGTCGTCCTCGCAGAGTGACCGGAGGAACCCCTTGCGGGCGTGAGATCTTTCGCTGGCGCTCCAGGGCGGGGGTTACCCCGCCCGCGATGACAGGAGAGAGGTGCGCACGCTTGCTGCTGACAGGAGCGCCGCGAACCGCTCGCTCTGCCTTCGACGCTCCCGGACATCGCTCTGGCATGGCGGCTTGTAACCAGGCCGCGGTCTGACGCTCCTCCGTTGGCCGAGCTTCGCTGGCTAACGACCACCCTTCATCAGCTCGTCCCATTCCAGCACGCGGTAGACGCGGAACACCGTCTTGCGGTCGACGTCGAATTCCTTCGCCGGGCGATACTGCGCCAGCTTGAGGCGGTTGCCGGAGATGCCGACCAGGAGCTTCACCACGGTCTGGCGCACGTTCGAGCCGGCGATCGGCCTGAACTCGACCACGACATGGTCGTTGACGCTGGGCGCGCGGTCGCGCTCGACATAGATCAGGCTGTTGGGCTTGCGCCACGGCCACATCGAATCGCCCACCACGTTCAGCGCGAACACGTCGCCGCGGCCATGGATGCCCGGCGGGCGGGCGACATGGTCGATCACCGTGCCGTTCATCTCGAACTCGCCGTTGCCGTCGCCGCCCATCGCCGTGCCATAGAGCGGCACGTCGCTGGCCATGTGGCCCAGCATCGGCCGGGCCGGCGCGTCGAAGGCGGGCGACACGTTGCCGGCGAGATCGGTGACGAAGGAGGCGCCCGCGCCGTCGCCGCTCGCGGCGAACTCGCCCTGCAGCTCGGCGACGGCCACGGCACGGCCGGTCTTGCGCGCCGCGCCCGAGGCGAGCTTCGAATAGGTCTTGTCGGTCAGCGTCTTGGCGCCGGTCGGGTCGTCGAGGAATTTGCGCAGCGTGCCGTCGCCCAGCCCGGCGAGGGTTTCCCACTGGGCGACGTTGAGGCCGGCCCCGGCCATGAAGGCGCGCAGGGCCTGGCGGCGCTGGTTGGCATCGAAGGCCATGCCGTCAGTCTGGCATTTTCCGGAATTGATTCCGAGGGGAGTATTTTCCGGAATCTGTCTTGATGTCGGAGTATAATCCGGATACTATTCCGGGCATGGCCTCGCCCACGCTTTCCGCTTCCGCCCTCCACCCCTGGCTCGTCGAGGACGCCGCCGACTGCCTGGGCTTCGAACGCGAGGCCGGCTACTCGGCCTGCGCCGCGCGCCGGGCGACCCGCGACATGCTGGCCGACCGCGCCCGCGCGCTGGGCTATCCCGACCGCGAGATCGAGCGGGTGGTCGATGCGGCGCTGGCGGCGGCGTCGCTGCAATGAGCGGGCTCCGTCGCCGCGACGACGAGGGTAGCGGACGGGCGTTACTTCTCGCCCAGCCAGTGGGGCCAGCTGCCCTTGCGGGCCTTGCGCGCCTCGAACTCGGCGTCGGCGTAGCGCTGGGCGGCGCGCGGTTCCCACGACAGCGGCTCGTCGAGCTCGTGACCGTAGACCACGCCGGAGGCCAGCATCGCGCCGCCGAGATCGATCGGCTGAGCCTCGTCGAGCGCGCATTGCGCGACCAGGCGGCATTCCGAATCGTAGCGCGCGATCCGGCACTTCACCTTGTGGTCGGCGCGCGACAGCAGATCCTCGAGTGTCGCCCGCGCGCGCATGCCGGGCACGGTTTCCACGCGCTGGGCATCGCGCAGCGCCGGCGCCTGCACGCCCCAGATCCGCAGCGGCGTCTTGAGGCCGCTGCCGCCCAGGGTCTCGCCGTCGAGGGCGAAGGCCTGGCCGGCCCAGGTCTGCGGCAGTGCGCCGTTCGTGGCGGTGCAGCCCTGCGGCTTGGCGGGCGCGGCGGGCGGTTTCGCGGAGGCGTTCTGCGCCTGGGCGGCGGACGCGAGCAACGCGCACGACAGGGCAGCGAGGGCGATTCTTTTCATGCGCCGACGGTGGCGTCCGTTTGCGGCGAGGTAAAGGCCGGACCGAGAGGAAGGTGATCCGACATGGCACGCAACAGAACGATCGAGCCTGGGCTTTCCCGGTCGGCAGGCAGGGCGGATGTCGGCCGCGACGGAGCGACGCCATGAGCCGCGGCCGTCCCTGGAGCGCCGACGATGCGGCGCGCCTGCGCAGGCTGGTCGCCGCCGGCGAGACCGACGGCGCCATCGCCGCGGCGATGGACCGCCATCCCGACATGATCCGCCGCCAGCGCCGCGCCGAAAACCTCGCGCCCGGCCAGTCGCGCGCCGCGACGGTCATGATGATGAGGGTGAACCGGCGGCGGCTGGGCAGGAAGATCGCCGGCAAGCACGAGCCGGAGAGCCCGTGATGGCGGAGCGACCCACGCACTACAACGAGGCGCTGGCCGCCGAGATCTGCCGCCGCCTGGCCGACGGCGAGCTGCTGGGCGACATCTGCCGCCCGGCCCGCATGCCCAGCCGCGACACGGTGCGCCGCTGGCAAAGCGCGAACGGCCCGTTCCGCGACCGGTATGCCGCAGCCCGCGACCAGCAGGCCGACGCGCTCGCCGAGGAAGCGATCCACATCGCCCGCAACGCCGACGCCGACACCGTGGCCGTCTGCCGGCTCCAGATCGATATGATCAAATGGCTCATCGCGAAGATCGCGCCGAAGCGCTACGGCGACAAGGTGGTGCCTGACGCGACCGTGAAAGTCTCGATCGGCGACGCGATCGAGAAGGGGCGGGAGCGGGTGGTGCGGATGCGGGAGGGGTGAGGGGCGTGACGAAGTGGGCGCCGTCATCCCAAGGGAACGTTGGATGCCTCAGTTGAATCGATATCCGGGCAGCCGAGGAGTTCTGTATCTGCCATTGAGGTCTGCGGTGAGCGCTGCAGTGCCTCACTTGCCATCTATAAAAAGCCTGAGCCAGGAAACGATTCACACTCTGAGATTCGTGGATTGCCGCCAGAAAACTCTAATCTAGAGTTGTGCGAGTCTCTCGCCCAGATCGCGAGCCGAAAACTGTTTGGAGCCAGCAGCCTCTAGTCCGCGATGGCGCCAAATCTGTTTGCCCGACAAGCGCGGTCCAAGCGATCGCAGCCGCCCATCACCCCGCCACGGCCTCCTTCGCCCGGCATTCCTCGACCTTGCGGATCGCCGTTGCCACTCCTTCGCCGTCAGAACGACGGTCATCCGGGCCAGCCGAGCAAAGCCGTGAGCCGATCCGACCCATGCCTCCTTCAGCCATCGATCTCCTGCGTCAGCCGGGCGAGCCGGGTCCGCGCGGCGGTGCGTGTTCTGTCGCGACGCTGCTTGTAGGCGAGCAGGTCTTCCGCCCGGATGCGGCGATGGGTGCCGATCTTGTGGTGCGGGATCTCCCGGGTCTCGAGCAGCTTCACGAGAAAGGGCCGGGAGACCTCGAGCATGTCGGCCGCCTGCTGGGTGGAAAGATCCGCGCCGAACGGCACGAGCGCGACCGCGTCGCCCTGGCCGATGGACTCCAGCAGATCGAGCATCAGGCGAACGATGGCCGGGGGAAGGTCGACGTCGGCGCCCCTTGTTCCCTTTTTGACGTGAAGCGACAGGCCGCCCCGCTTGTCCCTGTGACTCGCCAGGATCGTGCCGGCCTTCGCGGCTTTCTCGGCTTCGGCGGGCGTCGGGAGGCGTTCGGAAAGCGAGTCATCGAGGGGCATCGGGGTCTCCACCGGGTCTGTGTCGCCGCATAGGCGGGGCGGACACCATAAACGAAATAATCGAAATAGTCGAAACAATCGAAACCAATGTCTCAGGGCGGGGGAGGAGGCCGAAAACGGCGGGACCGCGACACCGCATCGAGACCGTTCCGGAAACGACCGTCGCCTCGCCGACGCCAGCTGATGCGCGACATCTGCCCACCGCGAGTGCCCGCCGGCTCAAGGTCGACACGATCAAATGGCTCACCGCCAAACGCGCCCCCAGACCCTACGGCGAACGGCGCCGGTCCTGCGACGATCAACGGCGCGGCTCGTGCCGAGCACTGCAACCTGCAACGGCCCCGCCCGTTCGGCCCCTCGAGGGGCAACCATGAACAGATGCATTATCTCGCTGACGGTGCTGGCCGCTGTCTTCCTCATTCTCCTCTTTGTCGCACCCGACGTGCTGCTGATCGTCTTCGCGGGCATTCTCTTCGCTGTTTTTCTTCACAGCGGGGGCGACTGGATCGCCGGCAAGACGGGCGTTTCACCTGGGATCGGCGTCGGCGCGTTCCTGCTTGTCGTCGTTGCCGCTCTGACCGGGTCGATACTGGCCTTTGCGCCAGCAATTGCCGAGCAGTTCGACGAACTCACCCGGCAGGTGCCGGAAGCCTGGGAGACCTTGCGGGAGCGGGTTGCAGATCATTCCTGGGGAGAACGGCTTCTCGAACGAGCCTCGCCCGAAGGCCTGTTTTCAAGCGCGGGGCGCACTGCCGCGATGACGGCGGTCTCGTCGACTTTCGGGGTGCTCGGAAACTTCGTCATCATTCTCTTCATAGGACTTTACGGGGCGATATCACCCGACATCTACAGAACGGGCCTTCTCGCGTTGACGGCGCCTTCGCTGCGCCCGAGAGCCCGTCAGGTGCTGAGCCGTATGGCGCAGACGCTGAGAGACTGGTTGGCGGCGCAGCTTCTCGCGATGGCGGTCGTCGGGGTGCTGACCGCGCTGGGTCTCTGGTTGCTCGGCATCCCTCTCGCCCTTCTCCTCGGGCTCATCGCGGCGCTGCTGGCGTTCATTCCCAACATCGGTCCGGTCATCGCGGCGGTGCCTGCCGTTCTGTTGGCCGTGCCCCAGGGGACGACGGTCGTCCTGCTCGTGATCGGGGTCTATCTCGCGATCCAGACCATCGAGAGCTACATCATCGTGCCGCTGATCCAGCAGGAAAAGATATCGCTGCCTCCCGCCCTGGTCCTCGGCACACAGCTTCTGATGGGGGTTCTGTTCGGCCTGCTGGGCCTTGCGCTTGCGACGCCGCTTACGGCGATTCTCGTGACCCTGACCCGTGAGGCCTATGTCACGGACTATCTCGAAGCGGAGGACGCCTCGGCTGCCCGATAACAGGCATCCTCGCATTCGACGCTGTCAGCCAGCCAATCCCGAAAGTTCACCCAGGTTCTCGCATCATGGCCACCAGTTCGATCGAATGGACGAACGCGACCTGGAATCCGGTCGCGGGCTGCACGGTCCTGTCGCCGGGCTGCACCAACTGCTACGCGATGCGCATGGCCGCGCGTCTCGAGGCGATGGGCATGGCGAAGTATGCCGGGCTGACGCGCAGGTCCGGGGGCCGGGCGAAGTGGACGGGCGCGGTGCGTCTCGATCGCGCGGCGCTCGGCGTGCCCGAGGGCTGGCGCAAGCCGCGCATGATCTTCGTCAATTCGATGTCGGACCTGTTCCAGGAGGCGGTGCCGGAGTCGTTCGTCGCCGATGTCTGGGAGATCATGGCGCGAACGCCGCATCATACCTATCAGATCCTCACCAAGCGGCCCGAGCGCATGGAGGCGCTGACCGCGCGGCTGCCGTTGCTGCCCAACGTGTGGCTGGGGGCGAGCGTCGAGAATGCCGACCATCTGTTCCGCATCGATCCTCTTCGCCGGGTGAGGGCGGCCGTGCGGTTCCTGTCGCTGGAGCCGCTCCTGTCGTCGCTGGTTTCATCGGCCGAGGGCGGCATCGATCTCAGCGCGATCGACTGGGCCATCGTCGGTGGCGAGTCCGGCCCCGGCGCGCGTCCTGTCGATGCGTCCTGGGTGCGCGAGATCCGCGACGCCTGCCGCGCGCAGGGCACGGCGTTCTTCTTCAAGCAGTGGGGCGGCACGAACAAGAAGAAGCAGGGCCGCACGCTGGACGGCAAGACCTGGGACGAGTTTCCGGCAGCGAGTTCCCCGGCGGCTTAGCTGCCACGGGCCAGCGACGCATGGTCCTCCGCCCGGCGATAGAGTCCGCCCCGACCCCGTGGTCCTGCCCAAGCGCATCCCCTACGCAGGCGGCAAGCAGGCGACAGGACCTGCCCGGGAAATTCGGGCGTCAAACGGCTCGATGCAGAGGATGCGGTACGGGAGACGGCGCTGGAGATGAGGTGACTGCGGACCAACAGCAGGCGCATCTCCGGGGCAGCGACGGATCCTAACCGGCTCTGTCCAGCTCGATGGTACATGCAGAGACATTCGGTCCGTGCTGGCTCGAAACATCGGCTCGAATCGTTGTCTGACCCCTGATCTGGGATCCTGACAAGGCACCTGAAAACGAGCCCACCAGAATCTTCGGGTTTCCGTTTCTGAGGCGCGCATTGATGGAGCCGGAATAACTGTTCCCGGAAATGTTGATCGTCACCGTCGTGCCAGTCGTGCGGCCGGTGGCGGTGCCTGACCCTTTGCCATCGATCACCGGAACCGATACCGGAATCGGGCCCGGCCAGAAGTCGCACATTGCTCCGCCGGTCCAGCGTGCCGTCCCGGCAGCTGCCGCCGCAGGTGCAATGGCAGCGGCGGGCGCCGATGCGGCCGCCGGTGGCAACGCTGCGGCAGGCGCAGCCGCAGCCGCCTTCGCCTTTGCGTCCTCGTCGGCCTTCTTCTTTTCGTCCTCGATCTTCTTTTGATCGTCGTTGTACTTGCCGATCGCCGGTGCCGCCTCGCGGAGCAGCGCCTGGTGCTGTGAACCGGTAAGGAAACCCGTCACCGGCTGGTTGTGAGCCTTCTGCCAGTTGGCAATCATGTCGCGCGAGCGCGGTCCAAAGGCACCGTCGTTGCCGCGGGTGTCGAAGCCGAGTGACGTCAACGCGACCTGGATCCGCTGGCGGTCGGGCGGCGTGAGACGCAGTGCCAGCTCGGCCGCTTCGGCTGTCTTCCTGTCGCTGGCGGCTGCTGCTTCGGCATCGGCCTTCTGCCGGGCGTCCATGTCCGCCTTCTGCTTCGCTTCGGCCTCGACCTTCTGGCGGGCTTCCGCCTCGGCAATCTCCCGGGCGCTGGCGTCGGCTTTCTGCCGGGCTTCGGCAGCGGCCTTCTGCCTGGCGTCAGCGTCGGCCTTTTGGCGTTCCGCCTGTGCGCTGACCAGAGCCTGGTCGGCCAGACGCTTGGTTTCGGCCTCGGCTGCGGCCTTCTTCTGCGCATCGTCTTCGGCCTGACGCAGGGCAGCCATCTCGGCCTCGGCCTTGCGCTGGGCCGCCTCGGCCTCGGCACGCATGGCCAGTGTCTGCTCTTCCTGGCGACGCGCCTCGATCTCGGCCTTCAGCTTCGCCAATTCGTCCTCGGCCTTGCGGCGCTGCTGCTGGGCCTTGTCGAGTTCGGCATCCGCCATCTGCTTCGAGGCTCCCTCGTCTGCCGCCTTCTTCTGGGCAGCTTCCTCCAGGCGCTTCTTCTCGCCTGCAGCCGCATCGGCGGCGCGTCGCTCCGTCAGGGCGCGTTCGAGGTCCTCGACCTTCAGATCCTGGAGGGCCACGCTCTGGAGGGCCACGCCCTGGGAGGCGATGGCAATTTGGGGCGAAGGCTTCGGGGCGAGCATGAAGTAGGCGCCGCCCGCCAGGATCAAAGCGGCGACCGCGGTCCCGGCATAGAGCGCCTTGCGGCTCCTGGGGGCTGCTGCCGGGATGGCCGGGCCGGGCACCACCGCTTCGACGCCCCCAGGCGCGGAGGGCAGCGCCGCAACGGGTCTCGGGACCTTCGCCACGATGGTCGCGGCGGAATCGGGACGGCTCCTCGCCGCGACCGTCAGCGCATCGTCGGGGGATGCCGTCAACGACAGGATGCGACGCCAGCCCGCAATCGACTGCGGCCGGTCGGTGGCGCGTACCGCAAGGCCCGCGTCGATGCCGGCCAGCAGACCGGAGGCAAAGCCCGCCGGCGCCGCCGCTGCAACACGCTCATATGCATCGTCGAGCATGCGATCGAAGGCCGACGGCGGCGCGCCCCCGGTGATGGCGTGATAGAGCGTGGCCGAGACGCCGTAGATGTCGGTCCAGGGGCCCTGCTTGGCCGAGGTGAACTGCTCGGGCGCCGCATATCCCGGTGTGAAGACCGCCGTCATCGCCACGGTGCGGCCGACCATGGCGGCGCGCGAGGCGCCGAAATCGATCAGGGTCGGGTTGCCTGCGGCATCGAGCAGGATGTTGGCGGGCTTGATGTCGCGATGCAGGAAGCCTGCATCGTGGACCTGCTCGAGACCGTCGAGCAGCGGCCACAGGATGCGGTCGATCGCCGCTGCATCGAGCCGGCCGTTCTTCTTGATGTGGCCTTCGAGCGTGTCGCCGTGGAGCATCTCCATGACGATGTAGGCGGTGCCGTTGATCTCGAGGAAGTCGTAGACGCGGACGATGCCCGGCGCGCGATGCAGCGTCGCCATGACCCGGCCCTCGGCGACGAACCGGTCGCGGCCCCAGGTGAAATCCTCCGCCACCTTGGTCGAGCGCGGCATCACGGTGACACCGTTCTGGCGCACCGCGAGGGCGGTCGGCAGATACTCCTTGATGGCAACTTCGCGATCGAGCTGGACGTCGCGCGCTCGATAGGTAATGCCGAAGCCGCCCTGACCGAGCACGGACAGCACTTCATAGCGCCCGATCGGTGTGCCCACCGGCAAGGCGACGAAATCGACTTCCGGATCGGTCGTCGTCGTTTCTGATTTCATGTCGACCATGAAGGCCGCTTCCCCCTTCGGGTCAATGCCGGCCTCTGCGATTCAGCTGATCACAAGTACCCGATACTCTTCTCAACCTTCGTAACCCGCCTCTGCTGTCGGAATGGCTCGCACAAGCCGATCATACAGGCAGCCGCGCGTCTTCCGACCATCGCATAACACCGCACGTCCCCGCACGGCCCGCCCGCTGGGGCCAGCACGCTCCCGAGGCCGGAGTCACGGGATGGATCGCACAGGCAACCTGCAGCGCGACTGACTCGCCCACCTCCGCCCAGCGATAGAGCCGGCCCCGACACCGTGGTCCTGCCCAAGCGCATTCTCTACGCTGGCGCAAAGCAGGCGACATGACCTGCCCGGGAAATTCGGGGGAGGAGACATCGATGCGCATTACACGTCGTGCCGCGCTGGGCGGCCTCGTCGCTGCGGGACCCGCACTGGCCACCGCACCCGCCGCCTTCGCGCAGACGCGCGCGCCGGGCAGCGACTGGCCCAACCGGCGGCTGCGGCTGCTCGTACCCAGCGCCGCCGGCGGCTACGAGGTCTATGCCCGCATCCTGGCGCCGCGGCTGGCCGAGCTGCTGGGCCAGCCCGTGGTGGTCGACAACAAGCCCGGCGCCAACGGCATCATCGGCATGCAGGAGGTCCAGCGCAGCGCGCCCGACGGCTACACCTTCATGTTCGCCCATGTCGGCGCCATCTCGATCGGCATCAGCATCTATCCCAACATGCCGCTCGATCCGGTCGACGATCTGGCGTCGATCTCGGTGGCCGTGACCTCGCCGCTGGTCTGGGTGGTGACGCCGTCGCTGCCCTTCAAGACGATGCCGGAGTTCATCGCCCGGGCGCAGGCCGAGCCCGGCCAGTGGCGCTACGGCCTGCCGGCGTCGGGCAGCATCCCGCACCTGGTCGCCGAGGATATCAAGATCCGCCACAAGCTCGACATGCCGGCGGTGCCCTATCGCAGCACGCCGCAATCGCTCCTGGCGGTGATCAACGGCGAGGTGCCGATCACGGTCGACAGCCTGGGCGCCAGCGCCGGCCACATCGCCGGCGGCAAGCTGCGCGCGCTGGCCATCACCTCGCGCGAGCGCTCGCCGCGCCTGCCCGACGTGCCGACCATGATGGAACTCGGTCTCGACCGGCGCGAGTGGGTGGCGTGGTATGCCTTCATGGCGCCCAAGGGCACGCCGGCCGAGATCGTCCAGCGGCTGAACGGCGCGATCAACCAGGCGCTGCAGGAGGAGGCCATCGCCACCCGCATCCGCGAGCTGGGCGCTTCCCCGCGGATCACCACACCGGCCGAGACGCTGGCCTTCATCGCCCAGGAGCGGACCGATTTCGGCGCCATCGCCAAGGCCGGCAAGATCCGGGTGGAGTGAGGGCCGGTATTTTGCGAGGGCAGAGGCGAGGCGCGGAACGCGCCCGCCGCCCCGTCCCGACGATCGCGTACGATTGATACAAAATAGCGGGGGACGGAGGCCCGTCCGCGTGGCGCGGGGCCGTGATATCCTGCCGCCGGCGGTTTGCGAGGGAGGCCGATGGCCAGGGACGAAAGAAGGCTTGCCGAGCTCGAGAAGAGCCTCAATCAGCTGCGCGACGATCTCAACCATCTGTCGCAGGCGCTGAACGTCAATCCGCGCAACACCAGCCTGGTGATCCGCAGGGTCAACCTGATGGGCCGCATCGTGGCCGCCCAGTCCAACGTCGAACAGCTGCGCGGCACGCTGCGCCACGCCTGAACGCGACGGCCGGCGCCGCTTCCCGGGATCGATTCGCCCCGCGGCGCCACGCCCGGGCGGCGGCCGGCGCCGACGCGGCTCGGGGGTGGCCCGTGCCCCCGCCGCGACCGCATACCGCATTTCGCTCCCGTCCCGCCGCCCGCCCATAGCAGATGCTGTGAAGCGCAAGTGTTTGCATTTAGCGCACTCAAGATGATAAATGAATGTTGCGTGACAGCAGGGATTTCAGCAAGACATGGCTCTCCACTGGACGGTCGATTCACGGGCCAAGATCATCGAAGTCGTCGCCGACGGTGCCGTCGACATTGCCGATCTCAATCGCCTGCTGGACGTGGTCGCCGGTTCGAACATCCTCGGTTTCCGCAAGCTGTTCGACGGCACCCTGGGCGAGACCGAGATCGGTCCCATGGACTTTCTCGCGATCGGCGTTCGGATTCGGTCGCTGCACAGCGTCGGCAGCTCCACGCTCGGTCCGCTCGCCTTCGTCGTGCCCGATGACAAATACTGGATGATCGCGCGGGTGCTGGGGATCCTCGCCGTCCCCAAGCGCCCGATGCGCGTGTTCAAGGAGGCGGAGAAGGCCCGCGCCTGGCTCGACTCGCCCGCCATCCTGGCCAGCTTGCCCGGCTGAACCGCGCCCGCGAAAGGTCCCTCACGGGGTTCCAGGGCGGAGATCACTCGGCCCGCCACGACAGCCATTGCTGCATCGTTGCACGGCGCCATCCGGGCAAAATTGTCATCCCGATTGCCGTGAAGGACCTTCGAGCGACAGGCGATAGCCCGGCCAGGGGCGGCGGGGTGATCAACTCGACGTCGAAGAATACCTAGGGCGTCGAAGCCACGCTCCCGGCAACGACCGGCGGCCGGTTGTAGAAATCGACCTGCATCCGCATCGTCCCGAGCGGCTCCACGTGATGCGCCAGCTGCGGCAGGATGAGACCCGGCCGGTCGGGCGTCAGGATCGTTGCGCTGCCGCCGCTGCCATCGCCGCCTTCGATGACCAGCCGGACCTCGCCCTCGAGCACGCGGATCACGCCCCACACGCCGTCCTTCGTCCGGTGCTCGCGTCGCAGAGCCGCCGGCAGCGTCGTCTGGTCGAACACCGGCGTCGAATTGTAGGGCTGGGGTGAGGGCATTCGAATTTGAGTCCTTCCGTCGTCTCGATCAGGGGCCGCGGGCCCGCGGGGCGAGACCCTGTTTCCAGTCAAGGCCGTCAAAGGCAGGAAAAGAGGTCCCTCCACTTCGCTTCGCTCCGGTTCGGGCGGAGTAGCCCCCGCCCCGGGACGAGGTCCTTTGCTTCTTCTTCCTGCGGCGCTTCTTTCGCCCGGCCTAAGCTGCCAGCCTGATGTCGTCCGCATGCTCGGGATAGGGCGCCGCGGCCGTCGCGGCGGGCCGTCCGGCCAGCTCGTCGGCGAAGCCGTGGTTGACGTCGCGGTGATGGGCCTCGTCGGCGCGCACCACCAGCACGACGTCGCGCAGGGTGGCGTCGTCCGGCAGCTTCCAGTAATGCCGCGCGATCGCCGGCGCGGTCGGGTTGGGCGTGCGGCCCTCGTCCAGCTCGGCCAGGAAGTGGGTGTAGCTGATCACCGCCTCCTCCTCGAAATAGCCCACGACCCGGTGCGCCGTGCGCGCGCTCACCAGATAGAGCGCGAAGAAGGCGAGATAGAACACCCACTGCACGCCCAGGATCATGCAGCGTTCGAACAGGGTGGGCTTCGCCACCTCGATGAAGGTCATGAGGTGCATGCGCTCGTTCTCGGCCTCTTCCATGAGCGTGCGGATCCAGCCTTTGTCGTCGCACATGTTGCGGAGGCAGCGCAGGTGGGTGAGCGTCGCGCCGACCATGCCCGGCACCGCCGCGACCGTCTCGAGCACGATGGCGCGATGGCCGTAGCGCTTGGCGAAGAACGTGTCGGCGGAGAACCGCAGGACCTTGGTGAAGCCATAGGCCAGGCGGTCGCTGAAGCCGCGCGCCGGGTGGTGGACGCCGAGATCGACTTCGGGAATCCGGGCCGGAATTGGGCCCGCGATGTGAGCAGACGCAGTCATGACACTTCTCCTTCTAACGCTGGCCTTCTAACGCAGGCCTTCGAGCGCGCGGCTGCCGAGCGCCAGCTTGAAGCTCTCCGCGATGCGGGCGGCCTTGGCCTGCATCGAAGCTGCCGCCGCCGCCGGCATCTCCGCCTCGGTGGCCTCGCGCCACAAAGCGAGCCAGCGGTCGAACATCGGCGGCGTGATCCGCGCCCGGTGCTTGAGATGGGCCGCCATCGGCATGCCCTTGTAGCGGCCGCTGGTCAGCATCAGCGACGACCAGAAAGCCGCGAGCTTGTCGAGGTGGTGCGGCCAGTCGTCGATGGCGTCGTCGAACACCGGGCCGATCAGGGCGTCGGCGCGGACGGCAGCGTAGAAGCGGTCGACCAGCCGGGCCAGGCCCGCCTCGTCGACACCTTCGATCTCACCCGGCAAGCCGCTCATCGCCCTGCTCCCTCGATCATGTATCGGTGATGCATCTATGACGAAGCCCTAAACATGTAAACACAATACATGTATTGTGAACGCCCGTTCCCCAACGTGCCGCAGGGACCAACACCAGATGCGCCTGACCCGCTATACCGACTACGCGCTGCGCGTGCTCACCTATCTCGCCGCCCAGCCCGATCGGGTCTGCTCGATCGCCGAGATCGCGCGCGCCTACGGCATCTCGCAGAACCATCTGATGAAGGTGGCGCACGACCTGGGGAAGGCGGGCTACATCGAGGGCGTGCGCGGCCGCACCGGCGGCATCCGCCTCGGCAAGCCGCCGGAGAAGATCAACGTCGGCGCCGTGATCCGCCACACCGAGGACGGCTTCGACCTGGTCGAATGCGACGCCTGCCCGATTGCGCCCGCGTGCGAACTGACCGCCGTGCTGGGCGAGGCGCTGGCGGCCTTCATGACGGTGCTCGACCGCTACACGCTGGCGGACCTGCTCAAGCGGCGGACGAAGCTGCTGCGGTTGCTGGCGGTGGGGTAGCAGAGGCGGCGCGCGACGATGCCTTTGCCTCTGAACCATGCAGTGTCAGGCTCTACCTTCGCCGCAAAGGCAATATTCTCCGCAACATGTGCGGAGAAAGAGCCGTCCATTTCCCGCATCGGCCCGGCTCGCGGCAGTCGGTGAAGCAGAACGGGCGGCGTTGCCCGGCAGGGGGCCGGACGCCGTGACTGCGCGCGGCAGCCTCCCGCGGCCCGGGCATTGCCGGCATTGGCATCGCCGGGAAGGAGCGTCCGCACTCACGAAGGCATGCAGGCCACCGTGCTGCTCGAGGAGGCGCCGCGGGTCACGCATCGGCGGTGACGATCTCGCGAGCCTAAGCCGCGGCCACAAGAGCGGGACCGGGCGGGCCGTGGTCGAAATCAGGGACACCGCCGGTTTCCCCGAATGCCCGATCGGCCGCCGCGCCTGTGTCGGCGTCCCGGAGATCCGGACGATCCCGTACCTGCGCGCCTATCTGCCGGGCTGGTATGGCCAGGCAGGCAAAGCACCAGGCCGATGCGGTGGCCGGCGGTCGGGGGCGGGCGCGGGCTTCGTCTATTTCCCGCGCTTGGCCAGCCAGGCCTTCATCTCCGCGATCTCCTTCTCCTGATCGGCGATCATCTTCTCGGCCATCTTCTTGATCTCCGGATCCTTGCCGTACTGCAGCTCGATCCTGGCCATGTCGATGGCGCCCTGGTGATGCGGGATCATCCCGCGCACGAAATCGACGTCGGCATCGCCGGTCAGCGGCGTGTTCATGTTCTTCATCATCGCCATGTGCGCTTCCTTCTGCGCCTTGACCGAAGGCGGATCGGAAGGCTTGGGCATCATGTCGTCCATCATCTTCGACATGCCCTGCGCGTCGGGCATGGTGCCGTGATTGTGTGTCTGTGCGAAGGCGTTGCCGGCCAGAGAGACCAGCAGGGCAGCGGCGATCCCGAACGTTTTCATGACTTTCTCCTGTGTTGCTTCAGTTGAACCGGGCCTGCACGACGGTCCCGTCCGGGGCCGTGAGCTGGAGGACGCCCTTTGCCGGCGACGGAACGGCAGCCGGCGCGGTGCCGGTCAGCCGGTCGGCGCCCTCGGGCTGCAGCGGGATGCGCTGCGGCTTGCCCTCGATCACCAGGATCGCGAGGGCCTTGAAGCCGGTGGCCGGCAGCGGCGCGTCGTTGGCGTCGGAGACGAACACGTCGAGGCGCGTGCCCCGGCCGACCAGCTCGACGTGATACTTGCCGGCGTCGGTGAGCTGGCCGCCGTTCGGCCCCTTGGTATCGTGTGCGCGTGCCGGCGGGACCGCCCATCGGGTCCCTGTGGCCGCCGTGGCCAGCGCGGCCGCGGTCAGGATGATGCGTCGTCTCTTCATGGGTTTGTTTCTCCCTCTCTGTTGCTGGTGGTCGATCAGAAGGCGTCGGCCGCCGCGGCAGCGGTCGCGGGCGACGAGGAGCGGTCGGCGCGCAGCCGCTCCAGCGGTCTCGCCCCGAATTTCAGGAACAGGATCGGCGTCAGGAACGCGTCGAGCAGCGTCGCGCTGACCAGGCCGCCGAAGATCGTCACCGCGACCGGGTGCAGGATCTCCTTGCCCGGCGTCGCCGGATCGATCAGCAGCGGCACCAGGGCGACCGCCGCCGACAGCGCCGTCATCAGCACCGGCGTCATGCGCTCCAGGCTGCCGCGCACGACCAGCTCGCGGCCGAACGGCGGCCCGTCCGGCGCCAGCGACAGGTTGATCCAGTGGCTGATCTTGAGGATGCCGTTGCGCGCCGCGATGCCGGTCAGCGTGATGAAGCCGATCATGCTGGCGACCGACAGCGGCTGGCCGGCCAGCGCCAGCGCGGCCACCGAGCCGATCAGCGCCAGCGGGATGCCGCCCATGACGATGCACGCCAGCGCCGCCGAGCGGTAACGGCTGTAGAGGATCGCGAAGATCAGAGACAGCGACGCGAGCGACAGCAGGCCGATCGTGCGTGCCGACTCCTCCTGGGCCTGGAACGTGCCTTCGAGGCTCGTGAAATAGCCTTCGGGCAACCGCGCCTCCGTCAGCACGCGCCGGATGTCGGCCACGATCGCGGCCATGTCGCGGCGGCCGTCGCCGTTGGCAAGCACCACCACGCGGCGCTTGCCGTTCTCGCGCAGGATCTGGTTCGGGCCGTCGGTCTCGCGGATGTCGGCGAGCTGCCGGGCCGGGATCCAGCCCGACGGCGTCTCGATCAGCAGGTCGCCCAGCCGCTCCGGCGTGCGCGTCGAATCGTCGAGCCGCAGGACCACGTCGAAGCGGCGATAGCCGTCGACGATCCGGCTCACCACGCGGCCGCTCGACAGCCGGCTGAGATGGTCGACGATGGCGCCCGGCTGCACGCCGTAGAGCGCCGCCCGCGCGTAGTCGACGCGGATCTCGAGCTGCGGGATGCGGACCTGCTTCTCGACCTGGAGGTCGGCGAGACCCGGGATCGCCGCGAGCTTCGAGCGCAGGGCCTCGGCCGTGCTGCGCAGCGTGTCGAGGTCGTCGCCGAAGATCTTGAGCGCAAGCTCCGCGCGCACGCCCGACAGCATGTGATCGAGCCGATGCGAAATCGGCTGGCCGACGTTGGTCGACAGCGGCAGCACGGCCAGGCGCTGCCGCATGTCCGTCACGATCTCGTTCTTCGGCCGGCCGCCGGGCTTCAGGTCGACCTCGATCTCGGAGGAGTGGACCCCTTCGGCATGCTCGTCGAGCTCGGCCCGCCCGGTGCGGCGTGCCACCTGCCGCACCTCCGGCACGCCCAGCAGCAGCTGCTCGGCGACCAGGCCTACCCGGTTGGATTCGGCCAGCGAGACGCCGGGGGTGAACTGCAGCGTCAGCGTGAACGAGCCTTCGTTGAACGGCGGCAGGAAGGCGCGCGGCAGCATGAACGCCCCGGCCAGCGCGATCGCCACGGCGACGGCGGTCGCCGCCGCGATCGGCAGCGGCCGGTCGAGCGCCCCGGCCAGCGCCGCCGCGTAGCGCTGCTTCAGCCAGCGCACCAGCGGGCTTTCCGGCGCCGTCAGGCGCTTCATGTTGGGCAGCAGGTAATAAGCCAGCACCGGTGTCACGGTGATCGAGACCAGCAGGCTCGCCAGGATCGAGATGATGTAGGCTTCGCCCAGCGGCGCGAACAGGCGGCCCTCGATGCCGCCCAGCGCGAACAGCGGCACGAACACCAGCACGATGATCGTGGTGGCGTAGACGATGCCGGAGCGGACTTCCTGCGAGGCCGAGACGACCACGTCGAAGACCGGACGCGGATGCTCGGCGAGGCGGTTCTCGCGCAGTCGCCGGTGGATGTTCTCGACGTCGACCACGGCGTCGTCGACCAGCTCGCCGATCGCGATGGCCAGACCGCCCAGCGTCATGGTGTTGATCGACAGTCCCAGCACGCCGAATATGATGGCGGTCGTCAGGATCGACAGCGGGATCGCGGTGAGCGAGATCGCCGTCGTGCGCCAGTTCAGCAGGAAGGCGAACAGCACCACCGCAACCGCGAGGCCCGCCTCGATCAGCACGCGCTGCACGTTGTCGATCGAGGTCTGGATGAAGTTGGCCTGCCGGAACACGACCTGGTCGATCTTCGTGCCCGCGGGAAGACCGCGCTCCAGCTCCGCCAGAGCCGCCTCGATCTCGCGGGTCAGCGCGATGGTGTCGACGTTCGGCTGCTTCTCGACCGAGACGATGACCGCCGGCTTTCCCATGTGCCCGGCGTCGCCGCGCTTGACCCGGGGCGCGAAGCTCACGGCGGCGATCTGGTGCAGCAGCACCGGCCGGCCGTTCACGTTGGCCACGGCGATGTTGCGCAGATCGTCGAGGCTGGTGGTGCGGCCGATGTTGCGGATCAGGTATTCGCGGGCATGCAGGTCGGTGAAGCCGCCGCCGCTGTTGGTGCCGAACTGCGCCACGGCCTTCTCGACCTGCTCGTAGGTCACGCCGAGGGCGCGCAGGGCCGAGGCCTGCGGCGCGACCCGGAACTGCCGGACCTCGCCGCCCATCGGAATCACCTGCGCCACGCCAGGAATCGACAGGAGGCGAGGCCGCACCGTGAAGTCGGCGACCTCGCGCAGCTCCATCGGCGAGAGCGTGTCGCTGCTCATCGCCAGCATCAGGATCTGCCCCATGATCGAGCTGACCGGTCCCATCTGCGGCGTGGTTCCGGCCGGCAGCTGGTCGCGCACCGAGGCCAGCCGCTCGGCCACCAGCTGGCGGTTGCGGTAGATGTCTGTGCTCCAGTCGAACTCGACATAGACGATCGACAGTCCGACGCCCGACACCGACCTCACGCGCGTGACGCCGGGCACGCCGTTCATCTGCGTCTCGATCGGGAAGCTCACCAGCACCTCGACCTCGGGCGGCGCCAGCCCCTCGGCCTCGGTCATGATCGTCACCGTGGGACGATTGAGGTCGGGGAAGACGTCGACCGGCAGGCGCGGCACCGTGTAGAGCCCGAGCAGGACCAGCGCGCCGGCCAGCGCCAGCACCAGGAGCCGGTTGCCGACCGAGTGGGTGACGAGGAACGTGAACATGGCCGGCCCCTAGCGCACGTGATCCAGCAGGTCGGCGCCCTGCGTCACGATCCGCTGCCCGGCGCCGGCGCCGGACACGATCAGCACGCGCGCGCCGTCCAGCGGCTCGACGCGCACCGCGCGCGGCACGAAGCGTTCCGGCGCCGTATGCTCGAACACGAAATCCTGCCCGTTGGCGGTGCGGACGACGGCGCTACGCGGCACCGCGACACCGTCTCGCCGCTCGTCGGTCGCGACCTGGACCGTGACGAACTGGCCGGCCCGCAGCCCGCCGGTGTCGCCCTCGATGGCGAAGTGGACCGGGATCGACTGGTTGCGGTCGGCGAACCCCGAGCCGCGGAAGGCCAGCGTCAGGCTGCGGCCGGCGGCGGTCGTGGCGCTGGCGCTCACCGGGTTGGTCGCGGCGAAGCTCAGCGCCTCGACCCACAGCCGCGACGGATCGACGATGTGGAAGATGACGGCGTTGGGCTGCGCCATCTGTCCGGCGACCGGGCTGGCATCGGCCACGATGCCATCGACCGGTGCGACAAGCGCTTCGGGTTGCCGGCGACTTAAGTCGAGGGCGGTGCGGCGGTCCTTGAGGCCCTGCAGCTCGAGCTGCGTCTCCTCGTACATCTGCCGCGCCACCGCGCCGCTGGAAACCAGCCGCGCGAAACGCACCAGTCGCGTCTCGACGATGCTGATCTGCTGGTCGAGTTCTCCCTGGCGCTGGCGCATGTCGGAGACGTCGATCTGCTGGATCGGCGGCGCGACGTAGGCCAGCACGTCGCCTTTCGCCACCGCGGCGCCGAGGCGTGGGAAGCCGCCCGGCGGCGCCGACAGCCGTCCCCCCACCGATGCCTGCACGACGCCGCTGGCGTTGGGATCGGGGATCACACGGCCGGGCAGCTCGACCGACCGGTGGAACGCGGCCTGGGCGGTGAGGACGGTGCGCACGCCGAAGATCCGCTGCACCGCCTTGGGCACATGGAGCGAGCCGTCGGCCAGCCGCTGCGCCCGCTCGCCCGCGGCCGGCATCTCCGCGGTCTTGCCGTCGCCGTGATCGTGACCCGAATGGGCGTCGGCACGCTCGCTCCACGCGACCGCCAGCGGCAGCGCCAGCATGAGAGCGGCGGCGCGCCGGCCGCGCCGGCCCACCGCGATGCCGAGCAGGAGTCCGGCGCCGGACCCGGCCAGCAGGACGACGCTCCAGGGAGCCCATCCCGGCAGCGCCGGCAACCACGAGGCGGGCGCCCCGTCCGCTCCCGCCGGCGCGGCGGCAGCCGTCGTCACCAGCGTCAGCGGCAGGATCTCGAGTTCGGTGCCGAGCGCGACCGTGGCGATCAGGTCGAAGCGGCCGGGCCTGGCCAGGAACGGCGCCTCCAGCCGGTAGCGGTCGCCATCTGCCGTGGCCTTCAGCGGGCCGCTGGGCGTTTCCAGGGCGATGTCGGCACCGACCAGCGGCTCGTTGGTGGCGAACGCGTCGAGATAGAGCGTGAGGCTGGTGCCATCGGCGACGGCGACGAGCTCGAACGCCGTGCCGACCACTTCGGCGCGAGCGGCCGGAGAGAGAGTGCCGGCGGCAGCGGCGGGCAGGGCGGCGGCGCCGTGGTCGTGCCCCTCATGCGCGCTGGCGGGCGCGATGCTGAGCGACAGGGCCACCGCGAACGCGGCGGCGAAACGGGCAAACATGAAAGAATCCCTTCATCGTGATCCGGCGCGCTGGAGCGCGCGCAGGCAGATCAGATGAGGGTTCTGGGGGGCTTGTTCGGACCTTCGGTCAGCCGGCCGGACAGCGGGCGGGCCTCGACGGAGGCCGGCAACCAGGCGCGGACCAGCGGTGCCGGCAGCAGGGCCTTGCCGAACGCCATCTTCACGCAGCCGCCGCACGGGGTGTTGTCGCAGCACATGCCGGCGCAGCCGGCGCCCGGCGGATCGCGACCGGGCGCGGAACTCACGGCGGTGTCGAAGCTCGTCGCCGTTGCAGCTACGGCGCACGGCATGGCCTCGGCGCCCAGGGCATGGGCCTGCGACGGGACAATCATCGAGGGCGAAGCCTCGGCCGCCGCGGACGGCGCCGAAACGGCGGCCTCTCCCAGGGTAGGCAAGACCTGTACCGGAGCCGCAGCAGCTTCCGCGCGCGCGTGAGCATGCCCCTGATGCGCGCTCGCCACGCCCGCGCCGGCGAGCGACGCGATCGCGAGGAACAGCGCTCCGAGCAGCGGCGCGAGCAAACGGCGGATAATCATGTAATTTTGAATTTATCGATCCCGCGCGGCAATTCAAGGGCAGGCGGTGTCGCATTCTTCACGTTGTCGGAACCGCAGCGCCGGCCCGGGCGAGAGTAGGGCACCTTTGTCGTCCCGCCCGCCGCTCACGCTGCGGTCACACCGCGCCGTCGCGTTCAGCTCCGACTTTTGCCCGGCGGCTGATTTTCCGGGCTCTGCGCGGCGCGCGCGCGGACTCAGTATTTCGTGTCGCCGCCGCCGCTGGGAGCGCCGCGCGCCGAGTCTTCCTTGATCCGCTGCTGGAGCAAGGTCGACGAGCTGGTGGTGCCGTTCCACGTCGCGTTGACGTTGGACCGTACGCCCATATAGCGCTCCGACGCCGCGCCGGTGGCGCCGGGATTGCCGCCGGTGGTGCCGGTGTCGGCATTGCCGCTGCAGCCGGCCAGGATCAGGAACAACGCCACGGACGAAACTCTCATCGACATACGAACCTCCACGGGGGACATGCACGCCCTGCCAACGGACGACCGCCGGCGACGTTACATGGTTTTCGTCGTGCAGGCGTTGGCAAGCCCATTGGCGCGATCATCCGGGCTGTGTAGACAGCACGCGTCATGACGATCGGCGATCCCGGCCACCGCGCCGACAAGACGAGCGCCGACACGAAGCGCGCCGACACGACGGGCGCGCCTGCCGGCGCCGGATCGTCCGGCCGGACGCAGCTCGTGCGCTGGGCGATCTCGTCGGCGACGCTGGGCTTTCCGCAGGCCGCCGGGCCGGTCGCCTTCGCGCTGCTGGCCGTCAGCCTGGGCGGCGAGGCCAGCAGCGGCGCCGCCATGATCCTGGCCATGACCTTGGCCCAGGTGGCCGGCGCGCTGCCGCTGACGCGGCTGGGCCGCCCGTTCGCCCCGGCGTCGTTCCTGAAGCTGCTGCTGGCGGTCCGCACCGCCGCCCTGGTGGGCATCGCGGCGGGCGCGGCCTGCGGGGCGTCGCTGCCCTGGCTGATCGCGCTCGCCGCCGCCGCCGGTCTGGTGAACGGCGCCGCCTTCGGCTATCTGCGCGCGGTCCTCAACCGGCTCGCGCCGGCGTCGGGCATGTCGCGCGCGCTGGGCATCGCGGCCACGCTGAACGAGCTCACCTTCGTGCTGGCGCCGGTGGTGGCCTCGGGCCTCGGCTCGGTCTCGCCGGTGCTGGGCATCGTGGCGATGGCGGCGGTGGGCGCGTTCCCGGCCTTCCTGATCCCCAATCTCGGCCCGGCGGCGCCCCCAGAAGGGATCGGTGGCGGCATCGACGGCGGACTCCCGCGCGAACGCACGTCGATCCTGAGCCCGCCGATCCTGCTGTGGCTCGCCTGCACGGCGGCCGGCGGCGCGACCGTGGCCTCGATCGAGATCGGCGCCGTCGCGCTGGCGCTGGGGTTCGGCTACGAGCCGGCGCTGGCGATCCTGTTCACGGTGCCGCTGTGCCTGGCCGCGGTGACGGGCGGCATCTGGGTCAGCGTGCGCAACCGGCGGCCGACGCGCCGGGTCGTGGTGGCGCAACTGCTCGTGATGTGCGCCGGCTCGGCGCTGGCGGCGGCCGGCCTCTCGATGGCCGCGACCCTGGCCGGCGCGGTCCTGATCGGCCTCGTGCTGGCGCCGCTGGCGACCCACTACTCGCTGATCCTCGACACGCTGGCGCCGCCGCACCGCCGCCCGGAAGTGTTCGCCCTGATGCGCACCGCCAACGCCTGCGGCGTCATCCTCGCCAGCGCGCTGCTGACGGCGGTGTCGCTGTCGACGGCAATGCTTGCGATCACCAGCGTGATGATGGCCGCGACCGTCGCGGTCGGCGTTGCCGGCGTGCGGGGGCGGGATCGTGCAGCGGCGAAGCTGGGGGATGGGACGGGCAGCGCAGGCGGGGCCTAGATCCGCAGGCGAACTCCCGGCACGGCGCAGGATCTTCCCGGCCCAGGCGAACGCGTCACCACGACACCTGATTCAGGGCCTGCGACATTGGCTTCGTTTGTTTCGTTTATTTCGTTTGTTTCGTTTATTGGCAGCCCTCCGACGTTTTCAACGGCCTGCTAAAGAGAGAGGGGACGACGCGAACGGTAGCAGTCATTTCTATAGACTCAACTATTACGGGTTTTTTCGAGGCCGCGCCATCGGCCGGGCGCGCGATCGCCACGCATTCCGCCGCGTGCAGGAGGGGGCGTCGACTACAACCAATTTGCAACCACTCGCGCCTTCGCACGTTGGCACGCTGAAGGAACGTGCGACCTCCTCATCGAAGGGCACCGATGTTACTGGCCGCAGCGGCTCCGAACCGGAAGGGCGTGTCGCCAGATGTATCCGGCGCCGGCGGCGGTCGGGCGTTCGTCCTGCTCGTCATCATCGTCGCGGTGGCCGCGAATTTGCTGGCGGTCCTTCCCGTTCATGCCCTCACCCTCACGGTGAAGCCGGCGCGCGCGCAGGGACCGGGCGCGGTCGCCGGCGCCCCGGCCGAGATCCGCGCCACCGGCCCCTTCCTTTCGGGCGATTCCGATCAGCTCGCGGCGGCGTTGCAGTCGCTCGAACAGCAGGGCGGCCTCGCAGCCACCGGCCCGCGCGCCGTCGTGGACTTCGACAGCACCGGCGGTTCGCTCGACGAGGGCATGCGGATGGGCCGTGTGCTGCGCAGGTTCGGCGTGGGCACGCTGATCCGCGCCGGCGACCGCTGCCTGTCAGCCTGCGCGCTGGCCTTCCTCGGCGGCGCGACGCCGGGTCCCGAGGGCGCGGTGGCGAACCGCAGCCTGGAGATCGGCGGCCAGCTCGGCTTCCATGCCTTCTATGCGACGCGCGATCCCGGCGCGCGCGACGCCGCGACCAGCCGGGCGCGCGGCGTCACCGAGGGGCGCGCCATGTCGGCCGTCATCATCGCCTATGTCATCGACATGGGTGTCGATCCGGAACACGTGCTGCGCGCGCTGATACGTCCCCCGGACGACATGACCTATATCGAAGCGGCCGGCGAATTCGCCAGCCTCGGCGTCTGTCCCGTCGGTCTGCCGGCGTCGAGCGCCACGCTCGCCGACCGCGCGACCAACATCTGCGCCAACGTCACCCGGGGCACGATGCCGGTATGGGCCGACCTGATCGTCGAATACACGCCGGTGGAGGCGCGCCGGCTGCTGCTGGGGGAGGTCGCCCGCGACGCCGCACAGGCCAACGTGACGGCGGGACTGGCGACGCGCCTGCAGCAGGTCCTGCGCGGCGGCCGCGGGATCGAAGCCCTCTACGACGAGCTGGCGGCCGCCGGAATGCCGCTGCCGACGATGCGGGCCCGGGGCTTTCATCTGGAGATGCCCGGCCTCCGGACCAGTTGCTTCGTCACCCTGTCGCCCACCGGCATGGCGGATTACGGCGTCGTCCTGCTCACCCCGTCCGGTATCGCCGCCCCGCGCATCGCCGCGCCGTCCGCCTGCTCCGAACTGCTCGGGTTCCACCATGACGAGATCATCAACCCGCGCCGCGGCAGCGCCGTCGGCCGGCCCTGAGCGAAAGCGCGCCGGCAGGATCGCCGCACGCCGGGCAGCTTCGCCCCTGCGTCGTCAACCGCGCCCCTCGGGGCGCATCGGCACCGCGCACGATCACGCGGTTCAAAGTTCTGCCTGACAATCTTGCATATCTTGTGCGCCTTGAGCGAGCGTGCGATATCGCGGTTCGGGCGTCGACTCTTGTCGACGGGGAAATTCATCGCTCACTTCAACTGCACGAGGCTTCGATGGATGATCGGTCGGTTCGTCATGTCCTGACGGCACGGTGTGCTGCCGCGAAGCTATCGACGCTGCTCGCCGCGGGCATTGCCCTGGCCGCGTCGCCGGCTCTGTCGCAAGGCGCCATGGGACCGGGCGGAGGGGCCATGGCGCCCCAGCCGCGCGTCGCCCCTGCGCCACAGGCTCCTGTCGTGGCGCCTCAGGTGCCCTTCGTCGCGCCCACGCCGTCCATCAACCAGCCCGGCGCCCCAAATCAAACCCGGAGTTCGAGCAATCGCGATCACATCGATCAGGATGCCCAAACGGACGTCAAGAAGCTCAGGGTCATCAACAACTCGGGAACGGACTTCGTAAACGTCGACTCGTCCAATCGAATGACCGGAACATCGACCGGTCCCGCGAACCCGGTGGCCAACAATTCGAACCAACCGATCCCCAGCGTCAACGTCATGGTGCGAAAGCAGCCGGGCGGCGGTGCCATTTCGACGGTGAAGACCGACGGCAACGGGCAGACGACCTTCCGGCAGCTCGAGCCCGGCACCTACGACGTGGCGCTGCCGAGTGTTCCCGGCGGCACCGTGAGCATGACGACGTTCGTCAACGGCACGCTGGCCTCGCGCACCGACTTTCCGGTCGGAAGCTCGGTCGGCACCTTTACGGTCGGCAAAACCGGCGACACCGTCACCCTCAAATTCCAGACGAACCTCGGCACGACACCGGTCAACGGCATCGGCGGCACGGGCGGCGGACGCTTCCAGACGAACGAAGGTTCCACACCGACCAACGGCTACGGCGGCACGGGCGGCGGAAGGTACACTTTCAGGCCCGGCCAGCAGTAGAAATTGCGTCGTCAATTGCTCGACGCCTCCCTCGGGAGCGAGAAAGTGGGCGCACTAGGCGTCGCCTCGATGTGTCCGAAAAAGACGTCGTTCCCCTCCCTTGTCAGCCATCGCGGTGTATCATTGCAGCGCTCACTGATTCTGTTCGTTGCAGCCTTTGGGCTGCTGGGACAGCCCGCGTTTGCCCAGGGGCCGATGTCGCCCGGAGGCGGCGCGATGGCGCCGCAACCGCGCATGGCACCGCCACCGCCCCCACCGCCACCGCCGGTGATGATGCCGGTGGCGCCGATCCCCGCGCCGGCAGCGCCGTCCGTCAGCGCGCCGCGCGCCTCGTCGACCTCCGGCAGCGGCGCCACGGCGGATACCGAGTTGCCCAAGCCCCCGGCGCGCCCGCCCGCGACGACGGGCGCCCCGGGCGGACCGGGCGTCCCGGGTGGAACGGGCGGAACGGGTGGCCGAGCAACGCCGGCGGCTCCGGTCGCAGCGCCCGTCAAGACCCCCGTCGCTCCGGCCGTCGCTCCGTCCGTCGTCCCGGCCGTCGTTCCCGCCGCCATCCCCTCGGTGGATCGCTCGACGGCGCTGGTCGCGACCGCGAGAGGCCTGCTGCCGGCGCGCGACGTCGCCGTGGTGTCGACCGACGGTGGCGGCCGCAACCGCACCGAGGTCCGGACCGGCGACAGGGGCCAGTTCTCCATCGGTCCGCTCACGCCGGGCATCCGCGACCTCACCTTTCCCATCGCCAGCCTGCGGGGCGCGCAGCCGGACGGGGCAAAGCGGAAGCTGCCCAGCGTGACGGTCAGCCTGGTGCTGCCCGCCACCCCGGGCGCCGGACCGCGCGGCAACCTGGTCGTGCACACCTATTCGGGCTTCGCGCCGAACCAGGACATCCGCGCCCGCATCTCCATTCCACGCGACGGCGGCGGGGCGATCGTGGACTGGGGCGACGGCACGCCGCCGGTCGATGCGCTGCGCGACGGCTGGCCGGTCAATGTCGGGGGCGGGCGCGGGCCGGTCGAGACGGTCGGCAAGGTCTCGTTCGTGCGCAAGTTCGAGAAACTGGGATTCATCCAGATGGATCCCTGCATCCCGTGGTGGCAGTGCGCGCCGCCGCCCGATCCCGATCCGCCGCCGATGGACGATCCGTGGACCGAGATCCTGCCCGAGATCGACGTGCTGCCGCCCGACGACCCGATCATCGAGATCGTCGATCTCGACGATCCGCCCCCGGACGATCCACCCAGGGACGATCCACCGCGCGACGACCCGCCGAAAGTCGATCCTCCCCAGATCGGCGACAAGGGAACCTTCGACATCGGCCCGCTGCGGCCGGGTGTGCGCGAGGTCCGGCTGAGCCTGCCGCCGCGGCCGCCGGTCAAGGTGGCGCTGCTGCTGCCGCTCGAACCGCGGGCCGCCGTCGAGGCGATCAATGCCGGCGGACGGCCGCCGCGGGTCGGCGAGCAGGACCGGCTCCACCTCGTCGAACACATCTACGCCCCCGACACGACGGCCCAGACGCTGCGCGTCCGCATCACCATGGCCAGGGACGGACGCGGCGCCCTGGTCGACTGGGGCGACGGCACGCCGGTGACCGACGTCAAGCGCGACGGCAAGCCCATCGCCGCCGCCAGCGTCGACCGCGAAGCGGTCGGCCGCATCCTCTTCCTCGGCGCCAAGAAGAAACAACCATAGGAATGCGATTAATGAAATCACGTCTGTTTGCCGTCTCCGTCGCCGCGTCGACCGTCGCCCTGGCGGGTCCCGTCCTCGCGCAGGCCGGCGGACCGGTCGTCGCCCCGGCATCGCCGTCGGCCACGGCGCAATCGACCGCCGTCAGCAGCGGCATCCAGAGCCAGAGCAACACTACGGCCTATGTCGTGCTGCCGGGCATCAGCGCGGTGATCCAGCAGACGCTGCTGGGGGCGAAGCTGGTTGCGCCGCGCTCGACCACGGACCTCGGTCCGCTGCACAGCGGCATGGCCGCCGGCGACGATCCGATGGGCTGGCAGGTGTGGGCCCAGACCGGCGGCGGCCAGGCCACCAACAGCCTGGCGACCGGCGGCTACTCGATCGGCACCTATGGCGCGCAGCTCGGCGTGCAGAAGCAGATCACGCCGGAAATCGTGCTGGGCGTCAGCGGTTCGTGGCAGGGCTCGGGCGGCACGATGAACGGCGGCTTCGCGTCGACCAACTCGACGTTCGGCGTCACCGTCTATGCCGGCTGGCAGCTCGACGAGCACTGGAACGTCTCGGCGATGGCCGGCTACAGCGGCGGCTCGAACTCGATGACCAATTCGGGCTTCAACTACAACGCGAGCTTCGGCAGCAGCCAGTGGAGCTTCCAGGGCGGGCTCAACGGCTACTACAAGGTCGGCCCCGTGGTGCTGGCGCCGATGGTGTCGATCCTCTATTCGCCGATCAACAGCTACGGCTACACCGACAGCAACCTGGTCATCGTGCCCGGCCAGACCACGTCGCTGACCCGCGGCTCGGCCGGCGGCTTCATCAGCCTGCCGCTCGACAAGTGGCAGCCCTATGTCCGCGCCACCATCGAGCAGGATTTCAACGCGCCGACCGGCAGCGGCGCCAACGGCTATACCGGCGGCACGATCGGCGCCGGCGCGACCGTCCCGCTCAACGACGCACTCTGGGCCTCGATCGACGCCGGCTACAACTCGATCGGACGGTATGCCCTGTCGTCGTGGTCGGGCAGCGTGCGGCTCAGCCTGCGGTTCTGAGAAGACGGCTCGATACAGAGCGAGGGGAGGGACGTGACATGACCCGACGGATGGCGTGCGCGGCCGGGGCGATGCTCCTGGCCGGTCTGGGGGGCTCGATCTCCCCGGCATTTTCGCAAGGACCGATGGCGCCGCGGATGGACGTGGCGCCGCCGCCCGTGCGGGTCGCCCCGCCGCCACCGCCGCCGGTGTTCGTTCCCCCGGTCGTTCCGACCCCGCCGCCGATGCCGGTGGCCCCCGTGATGGCGCCGCCGCCCGCGGCGCCCAAGGCACCGACGGCTTCGGCACCGGCCACGCCCGCGCCGGTCGGCATTCCAGCCCCGATCCCGGCGCCCCTGCCCGCGACCGCTTCCAAGGAGACGCCGCGCGGCCCCGGCGGCGGGCCGCCGCCCTACACGGACTCGCAGGTCAAGGCGCTGCGCGGGGTCGGCGTGAGCCTGCGCGGCCCCGGCGGCCAGCGCCAGGCGACCACCGACTCCAACGGCGTCGTGTCGCTCGGCAAGCTGGGAAAGGGCACCTACGAGCTCAGCGTCGACCAGAAGAGCCTCGGCACCGGCACCCAGCCCGGCACCCAGCCGGTCGCCCTCATCGGCCTGTTGCTGCCGGCGGTGCAGAAGCTGCGGGACGGCGAGCGCCGCTACCGGACGCTCGTCATCAGGCCGGCCAACGACCAGACTCCCGTGAGCATCAGGCTGCAATACGATGACGGGGATGGACTCTCGAATGTCGACGTGGGCAACCGCATCGGCGGCAGCTATGACATTGGCGGCGCCACCCTCAGCGGCCGGGCGGACATCAAGCTGTTCGAGGACCTCGCCAAGCGCAACACGTCCGGCGAGACCCGGCTCGTCTTCGTCACGCCGGTCCCCGGCAGCACCGCGGCCGCCCTGGCCGACGCGAACGCCGCGATCGGCGCTGTATCCACCACGCGGCTGGGCACTTCACAGGGCAATCCGACCAGCCCCGACAAGCCGCAGCCCAACTACACGAACCAACCGATTCCGGGCATCGATGTCGTGGTGCAAAAGAAGCCGTCCGGCGGGAAGATCATCACGCAAGGCACCGACAGTAGCGGCACGACGACGCTGGGCGTGCTGACGCCCGGAACGCATTCGGTGTCGCTCGACACGAGGAAGCTGCTGGACGTCCGCGTGCCCGGCCCGTCGGGCAGCGAGCCGGCGCAACCGGCCGGCATCCTGATCGGCCTGCTGCTGCCGGCCGTGCAGAAGCTCGGCGAGGCACCGCAGCCGACGACGGTCGAACACGCCTTTCCGCGCTCGTTCCTGGCCAATGCGAAAGAGCTGCGGATCGACATCGTCGTTCCCGACGGTGGCGGCAGCCCGAAGGTCGACTGGGGCGACGGAAGCCCATCGACCGACGTGGTTCGCGACGGAATCCCGGCGCCCTCGGCATTGCGCGTCTCCGCCGACGTCTCGACTATTCGCGTGCAGAACTACCTGTCGTCGCCGCAAACCGGCCCGGGCGGCCCCGGCACGCCGACGGCGCAGGAAGCTCCAGTCAACACGAGCCGGTCCAACATCAAGAGGCCGTCGGTGAAGCTGCCGAACGTCGGCGTGACGTCGACGGGCCCGGGCGGCGTGATGCAGGCGCGCAGCGATGGCGAGGGCTGGACGCGGCTCGGCAAGCTGCCGATCGGCAACACGATCATCGAGTTCAACGGCGCGGATCTCGCGTCGGCGCTGAAGACGACGGTCGGGCCGAACACGCCGGAGCCGCAGAAGACCCTGATCGAACTGCTGGTCGTCATTGCGATCACCGCGATCAGGACCGACGGCACGCCCGTCGTGTTCACGGGATCGGTGCCGGCCAGTGCCGTGAAGACGGTCAAGGCCGATCTCCGCGTGGGACGCGACGGCAATGCCATGGCGGTCGACTGGGGCAACGGTCCGCAGTTGCCGCAGATTCTGTCCCGGACCGGCGCGGCGACGCTGACCGTGCCCGGCCCCAACGGCCCCATCCCGGTCGATCCGGCGCTCGTGAAGTCACTGCAGGATCGCGCCGGCGGCAGCGCCCCCGGCCTGGTCGAGGCCAACACCGCGATGGGGGACATAAGCACCACGCGCTGACGGCGGAGCCATGGCTGCCGCGCGCGTCGTGCGCCGTCGTTTCGCAGGCATCGCCGCGGCAATCCTGGTCGCGACGGTGTCCGCCTGTGGCCATGGCGGACCGGGCCGCGATGCGACCGCCGTCGCGATTGCGCAGGCGGCGGGCCTCCAGGCAGGCACGTCGAACGGCGCGGCCTTCGATCTCCAGACGTGGCGGCGCGACGACGGCCGGCCCGGCCCGCTGTTCGTCTATGTCGAGGGCGACGGGCTGGCCTATCTCGATGCGCGCACGCCGTCGTCCGATCCGACGCCGGTCGATCCGCTCTCCCTGCGCCTCGCCGCCGCCGATCCGGGACCGGCCGTCCTCTATGTGGGGCGGCCCTGCCAGTTCGCACCGGGACGCGCCGACCCGCGCTGCCAGGTCCGCGACTGGACGACCGGCCGGTTCGCGCCGCGCCTCGTCGCCGCGGTCGACGACGCGGTAAGCCGCGAGCGCGCGAAGGCGCCCGGCCGGAAGCTGGTGCTGGTCGGCTATTCCGGCGGCGGTGTAATCGCCGCCCTGGTGGCCGCGCGGCGCAGCGACGTGTCGCTTCTGATCACCGTCGCCGCGCCTCTCGACGTGGCGGACTGGACGCGCCGCATGGGCCTGTCGCCGCTCGACGGATCGGCGTTTCCGCTCGACCGGGTGGAACGCCTCTCGCAGGTCCGGCTGGTCGCCTTCGCCGGGCAGCAGGACAGGACGGTGCCGGCCGCGTCGATCGCGTCGGCGGTCGACAGGCTCGGGTCGTCGGCAAGGCTGATCGTCGTGCCGGACTTCGATCATCGCTGCTGCTGGGTGCGCGACTGGCCGTATCTCCGAAAGGTCGCGTCCGGCGAATGATCGCAGGAGAGCGACTCATGGGCGTCGCTCCCTCTCTCGATCGTCAGGCGCGGCGCGTTGCCGTGGGCATCTCCACCATGGTCGCCGCCGCCGTCGTCCCGGCCGCGACGCCGGCCTCCCGATCGGCAATTCCCCGATGTCGCCCGCCCCGTAGAGATCGTCGTCTTCCGTCGAGGCGAAGCCACCAGGCGCCGTCGCACGCAAGCGTGTTGCGCCCGACATTTCCGCGCCGGGCCTGCAACGACATTGGCTGCACGCGGTGCTTTATTTATCTTCTCCCAAAGGTTGCAATGCATCCCGCATGAGCGTCTATGGACGTGCCTTTCAGGCTGGAGGACGCATGCTATGCAGGACTTCGTTCGCCGAAAGAATATCGAGCATCTCACGAAGCAGCTGGCCGGTGGCCGCCTCGATGCCGCGCTGCACGACTATGCGGAGAAGAGGCTGGCCGAGGAGCTGGCCGGTGGCCGGGCCGAGGAGCTCGCCAGCGCGCGGGCACACGGGCATCAGCCGGACGACGCTGCGGAACTCGTGCCGTCCTCCGTGAAGAAAGCCGACGGCACGGAAGCTCCCTGCTGACGGCGACGCCGCATGTGTTGCAGCGTCGTGGGTGTTGTGGGCCGTGTTGTAGGCAGCGTCAGCCGCCACGCCGCGCGATGTCGGCGCTGGCGTTGCGACGCGCCAGCTCTTCGGCGACGGCCGAGGGAACGCACACCTTGTTCACCGGATTGAGCACGGTGCCGAGCGACTTGGCGATCACCAGGGCGACCGGGATGCCGACGATCGACAGGCACAGCGCGAACACCTGGATCGCGTTCAGGATCACGAACACGACGCCGAACGGCAGATAGAGGATCATCACGATCGCCGAGTAGGCCTGCCATAGCGGGTTCTGCGGAATCTCGAGGCTCGACTTGCTCACCATCTCGTTGCCGAACGGCGCCAGCAGGAACCTGCCGAACTCCATCAGCCCGAGACCGAGCGGCGCGGTGACGACCAGCAGCGTCAGCAGCAGGCCGAGCAGCCAGTAGAAGGCGGCGGTGAGGAACCCGAAGAACGGGAAGTGCCACAGAACATTGCCCAAGGTCCGCATTGTATCTCCCCGACGCAGCCCATGGCGCGCGCGTCACACCTTGCCCGGCCCGCGACCTTCACTCAAACGCCATCCACTCGAACGCCATCCACTCAAACGCCATCGTGCCGGCTCTGCCCAATGGCGAGGGAGTCTTTACGGGCACGACAGAACCCAGGGTCGAGACGTGTTGGTCGTCCATGACGTCGACCATGGCGAAGGCCTCGACGATCGCGCCGCCCAGGCCGTCGAGCGCCCGCCGCACCGGTGCGGGGCCGCCTCCCGACAGAATCGAGTTCGCGCTGTAGCCGATCGGCGTGGTGCGCGTTGTGTCGGCGGGGCGGTCGCCGATCGCCGGCAGCGAAGGACAACGAGCAGCATGACGGACGTTCGACAGCAGACGCGGGGAGACGCACACAAAGACGCACACAAAGACGGAGACAAAGACACCCGCAAGGAGATGCTCGACAGGGTCGTGAACGGCGCCGGCTTCGTCGCCGCGCTCGACCAGAGCGGCGGGTCGACGCCGAAGGCGCTGGCCCAGTACGGCATCGCCGCCGCCGCCTATGCGGACGAGGCGGAGATGTTTGCCCTCATGCACGAGATGCGCGTGCGCATCATGACGGCGCCGTCCTTCACCGGCGACCGCGTGATCGCCGCCATCCTGTTCGAGCGCACGATGCAGGGCGAGGTCGCGCCCGGCACGGCAGACGGCACGCCCGTGCCGGCCTTCCTGTGGAGCCGCGGCATCGTGCCCTTCCTGAAGGTCGACGAGGGGCTGCAGCCCGAGCGCGACGGGGTGAGCCTGATGAAGCCGCTGACCGGGCTCGCGGACCGGCTGGCGGCGGCGGCCCGGCTCGGCATGTTCGGGACCAAGATGCGCTCGACCATCCGGCTCGCCTCCCCGGGGGGCATTGCGGCCGTGGTCGCCCAGCAATTCGAGGTCGCGGCCTCGATCGCGCGCCAGGGGCTGATGGCGATCGTCGAGCCCGAGGTGCTGATCGACAGTCCCGACAAGGACGCCGCCGAGGCGCTGCTGCGCGACGAACTGCTGCGCCGCCTCGATGCGCTGCCCGACGACATGCCCGCGGGCGCCCGGGTCATCCTCAAGCTGACCTTGCCCAGCGATCCCGGCCGTTATGGCGACCTGCTGCGGCATGACCGCGTCGCGCGCCTGCTCGCTCTGTCCGGCGGCTATCCGCGCGGCGAGGCCTGCCGCCGCCTCGCCGCCACGCCGGGCATGATCGCCAGCTTCTCGCGGGCGCTGACCGAGGGCCTCCAGGTCTCGATGAGCAATCCCGCGTTCGACGCCGCCCTCGAGCGTTCGATCGCGGAGATCCATGCGGCGTCGACGACGAAGCGGCGCGCCGGTGACTAGGCACGGAAGCCGGGCGGGCGAGACGGGGCGCCAGACGGGGGACGAGACGGGGGACGAGACGGGGGCGGCGTCGCCGGCATCCGCGAGGCGACACCGTGCGTAGGCAGATCAGTATCGTTCCGCAGCCTGCCGCCCGATGAATTCCCCGCCCGCCGCCGAACCGTTCGTGCTGGTCGAACGGACCTGCCGTCAGTTGATGCGCTATCCCGATGACGCGACCGTGCGCGGTGCGGCCGCCACCATCATGGCCGACCTCGAGCCGGCGATCGACGCCGGTGCCGGCGGCCCGGCCCAGCGGCTCACGCGCGCGATCGAGGGGCAGTGCACGGCGCTGCTGCTCCAGCTTCGCGCAGCTCGCGGCGAGCCCGCCCTCGTCCAGGAGCTGGCGCTGCGCGTGCTAACCTGCCTCGAAGAACGGCGCCGCGCGTCGGGATGACGGCGTCAGGGAAACATTCGCATGGCAGCAGGAACGAAAAGGGCGATCTCTCCCGCCCCCGGCACGCCGCGACAGGTTGCCCGGGGATCTTCCGGCGGGAGGCTGGTGCCGTGGGAGCGCCTGCTCCGCTGGCACCCCGATCGCCACCTGGTGACAGGTGAGCACGAGGCCGATCGCACCGACCGCGCCCGGCTGCTGGCGCGCCTGATCGTGGCGCTGCGGATGAAGGGCGACTGGGCGGTCCGGGTCGGGCGCGATCGCGGCCGGCTGCTGGTACAGGCGGCGCTCGAGGACGAGAACGACGCGCTGCGCCTGAGCGAAGTGCTGGGGGCGAGGCCGGTCCGCCGTTACGTCGGCTGGGTCACGCAGCAGGAATTCGAGTTCGACGCCGACGTCGCCGAACGCCTGCGCAAGGCGCTGATGCTGACCTGAAGCCCCGCCCTGCGACTCACGCGATCATCGAGCGCACCTGCTCTAGGACAGTCGCTGGAACATCGCGTAAGTGAATCGCTGCTGCGATCCCCACGGCGTCTCGTGCGTTTCGTCGGCCTGGCGCATCAGGCCGAATTCCGGGCCGAGGCGCGTCGCCAGCGTCGCCGGACTGTAACGCTGCACCGCAAGGTCGCTGCACTTCTCGGGGCCGTCCAGCGCGAAGGTGGCCATGATGACCGAGGAGCCGGCGGACGTGCCTGCCCGCAGCGCCGCGAGGTAAGCGGTTTGCTGGGTGGGCTCGGTCAGGAAGTGGAAGACCGCGCGGTCGTGCCAGACGTCATAGGTGCGGGGTGGGCGCCACTCCGTAATGTCGGCCACGACCCAGGCGACCTTGGCGGCGTCGCTGCCCAGGCGATCCCGGGACGTCGCCAACGCCTCCCCGGCCACGTCGAGGACCGTCAAGTTCGTGTAGCCCTTGGCGATCAGATCATCGACCAGCTTCGACGCGCCACCGCCGACATCGACGATTGCCGCCGCGGGATTCGGCGCCGCCGCCACGATCCATTCCAGCGATCGCACGGAATGCGGCTGATACCAGCTCACCGCCGTCTCGGCCTTGGTCGCGTAGACGTTTTCCCAATGGCCGCGCGTGCCGCTCATGGGTGCCTCCTTTCGTCCGGCGACACGCGCCGGAAGCGTCTGGATTAAGCGGCATCTCCCCGTGCAATGCCAGCCGAACTACCCGGCGATACGGCGCTCATGGGCTCTTCGGCTGCCACGTGGGAGCGCGAAAACTCACCATTCGAGCGCATCCGGCAGGCTGCTGCGGCCGCCGGTCTTCCTGCCGTCCCTGTGGCTGTTCGCCCTCCAGGGGAACGACGAGACGGCGCGCCGGATCGCCGTTACTGCGGCGAGAGCCGGACGGCCTTCAGGTAGCGGGTGTTGTAGTAGTCGGCGTCGAGCGACGTCACCATGACCGGCGAGCCGCGATGGGTGGCGTGCACGAACTGGCCGTTGCCGCTGTAGATGCCGATGTGGGTGATGGCGCCGCGATAGCCGAACATCACGAGGTCGCCCTTCTGCAGGTCGCCGCGTGCCACCGGCGTGGCCTCGCGTGCCATGTCGTGCGGCATGCGCGGGATGCGCTGCCCGAACACCGCATCGTAGAGATAGTAGACGAAGCCGCTGCAGTCGAAGCCGGTCCTGGGCGAGGTGCCGCCGTAGCGATAGGGCGTGCCGAGATAGTTCATGGCGCGCGAGACCAGGCGGTCGCCCCACTCGCTGGCGCCCGGGGCGGGGCTGGCGGACCGGCTCGCGGCGGGGCCGGTCGAAAAGGCGACCGGGGTCGCAGCCGCGGCGGCGGCGGGCGCTGCGGCGTTGAAGCCGGCGAAGGCGCCGTTGTCCTGCTGCCATTTGGCGTTGAGCTGGTCGGCGATGCTGTCCGTCGGATCGGCCGGGGCCGCCTTGGCGGCAGGCTTCATCTTCGACTTCGCCGGTGCCTTCGCCTGGGCCATCGCGGGCGAGGCGATGCCCGCCGTTCCGAACAGGGCCACCGCGGTCAGCACCGCGACCGACCAGGACGTGGCCCGGAGGAGGTGGCGACTGCGCGAGGGAAGGGGATGACCGGCTTTCAACGCCATGTATCTTTTCTCCGTATGGAACCAAGGGGGCGGCCTGCGGCCTCCCGGGATAATGGCGATCCGGGAGCGGCCCGTCCAACAAATGTTGCAATTTTGCCACAGTAAAATTTGGCAGCTAATACATTGATTTCATGATATTTTCTGGAATACGGCACGCCCCAGAATGGTGCGGCGGCGTGCGCAAAGCCCGGTCGGGCGCCCTTTTTCCCGAGCGCATGGCAACCTCACATTTGCCCTGATTCGGACGTGCAACGCACTCAGATGGCGCGACGAGGGCTGCCGATGGTAGCGTTCGCCGATGTGCGGAAAATTCACGGCCCAGGCTTCGTGGCGCGAAGTCGTCTCCTTCTCGCAGCCGCTGGCGCAGGGCGTTGGCGGCGGCGCGAGCGGTGACGAAGCGATCGCCGACGACGCGATCGCCGACGACGCGATCGCTGACGACGCAATCGGAAAAGACGCAATCGGTAAAGACGCAATCGGTAAAGACGCGGGCGGTAAAGACGCGAGCGGTAAAGACGCGGGCGGCAGCGACTGGGGCGCCGAGGACGACGGCGGCAACGACGGCGGTAACGACGGGATCGTCACCTATCGGGTCGGCGCGGCGGTGCCGGTGATCGTGTGGGACGCCGCGGCGCGCGCCCGGCGTGTCGTGCCGATGCGCTGGGGCTTTCCCGATCCGCGCGACTGGCGGCGGCCGCGGCCGATCCATGCGCGGTCGGAAACCGTCGACATCAAAGAGCCGTTCCGCGCGCCGTTCCACGCCGGCCAACGCGGCATCGTCGTGTTCCGCACCTTCAACGAGGGCGAGGAGATCTTCAAGCCGACGGGACGTCCCGAGACGCGGCAATGGACGATCGATCCGCAGGACGGCCGGCGGCGCGGCTTCGCCTTCGTGTGGCGGCGCTACGCCATCGAGGGCCAGCCGGCGCCGCTGCTCTTCTGTGTGATGGCCACCGCGCCGGCCAACGAACTGATTCGCCGCACGGTCAAGGGCGGCGAGGACGATCCGCGCATGCCGGCGATCCTCGACGACGATGCGTGGGCTGCGTGGCTGGGCGAAGACGGTGCCGATCCGGCGTCGTCCAAGGCGCTGCTGAAGACGATGGAAGGCGTGAACTGGACGTCGGCACCGGAACCCAGGAAGCCGCGCAGCGCGGGACCGCGCCAGGGTTGACGGCACTCAGGCAGCGTGGGTGCGAAGTCGGGGCCTGCGGCGGCTCTGCCGGGTGTGTCCCTGCCGCTCTGCTCACGCCGCTCTGCTCGTGACCCTGTGACCATTACGCTCTGACCATTACGCTCTGATCGCAGCGTGATGATCGCAGCGCCCGGATCTGGCGTGTGGTGCACCAGCCGTTGCGCGCGTTCGCCAGTCATTTTCCTTCCTCCCCTCTGCCTCGCCACGCGCCCGGTGTCGGCAGGCGACGAGGGAAGACAGGAATTCATTGTACCCGCTTCACGCAGGGTTCGCTGCAGGTCCAGCGCCACGATGGCCTGATCCTCGACGACGAGGATGCGCCCGCGCGGACCGTCGGCCGAAAGGGGAGCGGGCGGTGATGTTGGCGGGTAAGCGTGATCGAGCTTCCGCTGGGTGTTCGTGGTGGAAGCGGTCGGGTGGCTCGATCGCCAGCGGTATCGGCTGGCCGGCCAAGTGGCTAGGGTGGCTGGGGCTCAACCACGTCCCAGGAGAAAGCCTATGCGGATGTCCGAGGAACAACTTGCCGACTATCGGGACCGCATCGCCTGGCATGGTGAGGCCAGGTCCGACCGCGCGACCCTGGAGGAGCTGGTAAAGCTCCACACCCGCACAATCGCGTTCGAGAATATCGACCGGTTCACCGACACGCTGATCGATCTCTCGCTGGACGCAGTTGTCGCCAAACTGGTTCGAGGAAAGCGCGGCGGTGTTTGCTATGAACAGGCCGGCCTGTTCAGGGACGTGCTTGAAACGGTCGGATTCAAAGTCTCCGGACTGATGGCCCGTGTGAAGTGGAATGTGCCCGAAGGGCGTGTCAACGGTCGCACCCATATGGCATTGCAGGTCGATCTCGCTGAAGGACCGGTTATCGTTGATGTCGGTTTTGGCGGCCAGACTTTGACCGGCGTGCTCGACCTCGTGGCGGACGTCGAGCAACCGACTCCGCACGGGTCCCTACCGGCTGGTCCGCGATCGGGAAGCCTGGCAACAGGAAGCGCTGGTGCTCGGGAAATGGCGACCGATCTTTGTCTTCGACCTTCAGCCGCAGTTGCCGATCGACTATGAGATCGTCAACTGGTGGTCGGCGACGAGCCCAAAGTCGCAGTTCCGCAAGATGCTGGTCGTCTCGCGCGCAACGCCGGGACGCCGAACGATGCTTCACAATTTCGACCTCACCGCCCATTTCATCGACGGCCCGAGCGAGCACCGTCGCCTCGAATCGTCGGCCGAGGTATGCGACATCGTCGAGCAGCTGTTCGACATCAGTATTGCTGATCGTGCCAAACTCACACGTCGCCTGGACGAGGTCGCAGCAATACCCTAGTGGCCTCCGCCTGACATTTGAGTCCAGAGGAGGACGCGAAAGGCGGACTGTGCATGCCGGTCTGCCGCTTGTTCGCAAAGCTCGCAACGCCGCTTCAAACGCGGCGTCTTACGCTCCCTCACAGACCTCAAGGCCGACGTCGAGTGCTTCGTCGCGGCCGTCCGAAGGGGGTACCAGGTGTTGGAGTCGTTCCACTGGAAAGCCCGTTCGGGCTTCAAGGCCCTGACAAAAATCCCGGGGGCGGTCGGAAAGGGCGCTCACTGCGTGCGGGATGACATCGATTGTCGCAGCGACGACCCCTCCCAATCCCGGAGAATTTGTCATCCCGCACGCAGTAAGGGACCTTTGAGTCGCACGGGATCGCCCGGACGGCGGGCACTTTTCCGCCGCTTGGGCGTTCACTGGACATGCCTGACCAATCACCAGCGGCGCCGGGGCCGGCCGACGTCGAGAAGCTCCGTCGCCACATTCGCATTCTCGTGGAACTGGGACGGCTCGCCGGACAGAATTCGACGCCGCAGCGCTTTCTCGACCAGGCTGTCGTGCAGGTCGGGCGGGCGGTCGAGATCCATCACGTCAAGGTCCTGCGCTACCGGCGTGCGACGGCCGATCTGCTGATGGTGGCCGGCACCGGGTGGAAGGAAGGCCTGGTCCGCTCGGCGACGTTTTCGTCCGACCTTCGGTCGCCCCCGGGCCGGCCGTACAGGACGGCCGAACCGGTCTGCATCAGCGATTTCACGAAAGCGCCGGACTTCGTCATTTCCGACATTCTGAAGGAGCACGGCATCGTCTCGCTGGCGAACGTGCCGATCCTCACCGATGGCGGGGCGTGGGGGGTGCTCGAGGTCGACAGCACGACCCCCCGCGATTTCAGTTCCGACACCGTCGAGTTCATGATCGCCGCGGCGGCGATCGTCGGCTCTGCCATGCGAAGCCACACGTCGGCCCGAGGCGAGGCGGCGGCGCGCGCGGAAGCTGCCGTGGAAACCCAGCGCCGGGAGGTCCTCCTGCGCGAGCTCCAGCACAGGGTGAAGAACAATTTCCAGCTCATCCTCGCGTCCATCAGCCTCCAGAAGCGGCGCTTCAAGGAGGGGGAGAGCCTCCGCGCCCTCGATCACATCGCGAACCGGATCAATGCGATTTCCCTCGCTCACGATCAGCTGGCGCCACGGCAGGACGTGCAGGCGGTCGACGTGGCCGGATATCTCCGCGCGCTGTGCGCGTCGATCGAGCAGCAGGTGGAGAACGTGACGATCGAGATCGACGCCGACGAAGTCGAGCTGGCGATAGACCGCGCGGTGCCGCTCGGCCTCATCCTCAACGAAGCGGCCACCAACAGTGTGAAGCATGCCTTCATCGAGAGCGGCGGCCGGATCGTGGTGCGGCTGCAAACCGGCATCGGCTTCAGCGAGGGTCGGCTCACCATCGCCGACAATGGCTGCGGATTTAAGAAGGGGCCGTCCAATGGGTCGGGTCTCAAGCTCATCGACTCGCTGGCGCGGCAGATCGGGGGCCAGGTCTCCACGGAGAGTTCGCGTGACGGCACGACGACGTCGGTCACCTTCCCCATCATCAGTTGAGGCCCGCTCGGGAGACGAGTGACGGGGGCGGGGATTGGGGGGACGGGGTGCGGCGCCGAGGCGTCGGCGCCCTTTGTAAGGGAACTGACAGAGGCCGGATCGTTACTTCGCCTCGTCAGGGAGCCGGAGGGGGGTCTGGACAATTTCCGGACTGCCGGCTTCGCAGGGTGGGCGTTGGAAAAGACATCAGTGCTTGTACTGATTGCCGAGGACCAGGCGAATATTCGCGAAATTCTGCGCATCTCATTCGAAGACGGCGGGTTCGCCGTGCTGCCAGCCGCGACGGCCGAAGAGGCGATGGCGGCATTGGACTCGCGGGGCGACGACGTTCGCGCCCTGGTGACCGACATAAAGCTGGGCGCCAAGGCCACGGGCTGGGACGTGGCGCGGCACGCCCGCGAGATGAAGCCGGACATGCCGGTGGTCTACATGACCGGATCCGACGGTCACGAATGGGCGTCGCTGGGCGTACAGAACAGCATCCTCGTGCCCAAACACTTCGCACCGGCGCAGATTCTCACCGCCGTGTCGCAACTCCTCAACGCCGGCCCCACGCCGGGCACGTAGCGGCCGGGCAGGGCGTCCGAGGAAACGGCATCGAATAGAGGGGCGAGCCGCGAGAGGGGGCGCTATGGTCGGCCATGATCAAAATCGCCCCTCTCAAGAAATACGCGCTGCGGGCCGAACGGCCGGGCACCAAGAAGTTCCTGACCGAGAGCTATCAAACTCTGGGCAAGGCCACCGAGCGGAAGGCGGCGCTCGAGGAAGCCGGATATACCGTCCTCGTCACCCTGACCGATCCCTCGGCCGCCTGAGCCGCCGCCGGCAGTAACGATGAGCGACATCTAATGGTCGGTCATCCGCTGCGTTCTGGTGACCTTCGTCGGCGTGCTGACCCTTATCGCCCTCCCCACTCGATATCGCGCTGTACTTTCCCAACAAGTTCTTCGGCGGGGCGAAGCAGGAGCTCGCTTACCCACTCTCCGGGACCGTGGTAGGGCTATCTCATATGGAGTGAGGGACCTTTCGCTTTCCTCACAACGCCAAGCGCTCCGGCCTTTTAGGCCATATGCGAGTCCCCTGGGGACCCTGGGGAGGGAATTCGATGGGATTGAAGCGCAAGGTCGGCGTGTTCCTGTTCGCCGTCATGATGGCCGTGAGCGTGGGCGCGACGGTCGTGGCGTCGTTGGCCATGTACCGGCTGGTCTCGGAGAAGCAGGCCGCCGAAATCCGCAGGCTGGAGGCCAGCCTGTCCGATCGCTTTGCCGTCTTCGAAACCCTGCTGCGCTCGCAGCACGGGGAAATCGTCGCGCATATGGACAAGGTCCTGCCGCAGATCGCAGCGGAGTTAGACCAGACAGGTCATGCGCCCGGGGACCTCAGCGTGGCCGAACTCGATGCGCTCACCCGGAAGTATGCCGTGCAGCACATCTACTTCGTCGACCGCTCGCACAAGGTCTTTCAGACCAACCTCGCCAGCGACATGAACCTGACTTTCCCCGAGAGCGGCTTCACGCGCTTTCTCGATACGGTCTATGGCTCGAACAAGGTGATGAGCGACGGCATCGATCTGTCGAGCCTGACTGGCACGTTGCGCACCTACAGCTACTTCGGGCCCGAGGGGAAGGACTACATCATCGAGACCTCGACCGAGGTGCGCGCCAGCCTCGCGGAGGGGAACTTTGGCTGGATGGGCAACTACTTCTTCCAGGATCTGTTCGCCGACGCGGTGCGCTCCAACCCCTACGTGAAGGAAATCGACCTCTATCTCGTCACACCCGCCGGAGCCTGGTCGCTGCTGCACATCGGCAAGAAGCTCGAGCCTGCGCTGGTGGAGCGGGTGACGAGGGACCGTCGTGAAGAAGTCGCGGGCGGGGACGGGCGCCTGCTCACCGTCTACAGCGGCGAGGATACCCAGGCCGGAAAGCAGTCCGGACACCCGGTCTCTTCCAAGCTCGTGATCCGCCAGATCACCTATGACACCGGCCTGGCGCGGGAGGCGGTCCTGCAGGTGCTGCTGAGTTCGATCGTCGTCCTCGCGGTGATGCTGCCGATCGTGTTCTGGATCGCCTCGCGCCTCCTGCAGCGGCAGCTTCTCGATCCCCTGTTCAGCCTGCGTGGCGAGGCCGGCGCCATTGCCGAAGGCGATCTCGAACAAGCCATCGCCAACACCAACCGCATCGACGAAATCGGCCAGCTGGCGAAGAGCTTCGCCTCCATGCGCGATGCGGTGCGTCGAACGATCGTCGACCTCAGAGATACCAATGTCTCGATCGAGCGCTTCGTGCCGCAGGCCTTCCTGTCGATCGTCGGCAAGCCGTCGGTCGCCGATGTCGAGCTGGGGGACAACAAACGGCGGACCATGAGCATCCTGTTCTCCGACATTCGCGGCTTCACGACGCTGTCGGAACAGATGACTCCGGACGACACCTTCGCGTTCATCAATAGCTATCTCGAGCGTATGGGGCCGGTCATCCGCGACCACCATGGTTTCATAGACAAGTATATCGGCGACGCCATCATGGCGCTGTTCGGCACCGCCGACGACGCGGTGCGGGCCGGGCTCGCCATGCTGGCCGCCCTCGACGGCTTCAATGCCGACCGGCGCGCTGCCGGTCTGGCGCCGATCGGGATCGGCATCGGTATCAATACCGGTTCGCTGATGCTGGGTACGATCGGCGAGAAGCACCGCATGGACGGGACGGTCATTTCCGATGCCGTCAACCTCGCGGCCCGGATCGAGAGCCTGACCAAGGACTATGGCGCGCCGATGCTGATCTCGGAATACACGTACCGGGAGCTCTCTCATCCCAAGGCTTACGCCGTGCAGCCGGTCGATGTCGTCGTCGTGAAGGGCAAGACCCTGCCTGTCGGCATCTACTCGGTGGGTCCGTCGGTGGCGTAAGGCGCGGCGAGCCCCCGGCAACCGGCGGCCCGCTCGCTCGTTGCTTCGGGTTGCACGAGGGGACGGACGGATGGCGCGGAAGCTCAAGGTCTTCACGACGTCGGCGGGGTTCTTCGATCTCGCGGTGTCGGCGCCGTCGATGAAGGCGGCGCTCGAAGCCTGGGGCGCCGGGGCCAACCTGTTTCAACAGGGCTTCGCGCAGCAGACAGAGGATCCGGCCGTCGTGAAGGCCACGTTGGCGCAGCCGGGTGTCGTGCTGCGGCGGCCAGTCGGCACCGATCAGCCCTTCCAGGAGGAGGCCGAAGCATCGGAGGCGTCGTTCCGGGGCAAGGTCGCGAAGAAACCCAAGGCCGCTCGCCCGCGGCGAAGGCCCGTTCTGGCGAAGGCGACCGACCACAAGGAAGAGAGCGCCGCCGCGCTTGCCTTCGCGAAGGAACGAGAGCGCCGGGAGCGGCAGGAGGCGGCCGCGCGGCGCAGGGAAGCGGCGCGGCGGGATCGCGCCATGGCCGCCGCGACGGCGGCGTTGGAAAAGGCCGAGGCGCGCCACGAGGCCACCGTTGTGGAGATCGAGGAGGCCCGGGCGGCACTGGACGCGAAGGCCGAGCGTGAAGCCGGGCGCTGGCGTCGCGAATGGGAGAGGCTGGAGGAGAGGTTGCGCGAGGCCCGGGTGCCGCGTCACCTGCGGCCGGTCTGACGCGCGCAAAACCCGGCAACTTTTTTTCCGGTGCGGCGTTTTCAAGGCGGCTCACAGGCGAATGGATGAAGGGGCCCATGACCGACATTTCAGACATCCAGGGGCGGCGGCAGACCGCCCTCCATGGCCGACGCCTCGACTGGAGCGTGTTCTTCCAGACCGTTCCGAAGGCACACGGCATTCGCATCCGCCTGGCGACGGTCGATCCTTCGTCGTCCGTCGCCATGACGGCCGAAAAGCGCTTGCTCCGGATCGTCAGGTCGCATCTGAAGGGCGAGCCCTTCGCCTTGCGCAGATCGTTCACGACCGGACCCACGATCATAGAGTGCGTGTTCGGGTCGGCCAGCCTGGCGGACGAGCTGGCCCGACAGTTGGGCGCCGAAAGCGCGGAGGCGGTGGCCGGCTGGTCGACCGCCCGCTGCCTCGTCGCCGACGAGCGGGCGCTACGGCGGTTGCTGAAGCAAGGCGCCGCGTCGCCCCGTGAAGTGAAGCAGCCGGACGAGGTGGCCGCGTCGAGCAAGGACCCCGTCGGCGAGGCGAGGTCGCGGCTGGGGAGGATGTCGCTCGAGGAGCAGGCCGCAGCCCTGTTCAAATCGATGATGCGCGCGCCCTGACGTCGCGCACGCGTCGATGCAACGTCTCGGCGCCCGAATCATTACGCCGGTACCAGCCAGGATGGAGGCGTCATGAAAACCGAACAACGCAACGAACTCTTGCAGCAGATGCTCGAAACGGAGCTGGGCGGCGTCAAGGTCTACGAGACGGCCCTGACGTGCGTCCTCAACGACGAGTTGAAGGAGGAGTGGCAGAAGTATCTTGAACAAACCGAGCGGCACGTCGAGATCGTGTCGTCGCTGATGTCGGAGCTGGGCGTGGCGCCCGCCGAAACGCCGGGCCGCCAGGTCGTCCGTCACATCGGCGGCTCGCTGGTCGCCGCGATGAAGCTGGCCAAGGGCACGGCCCCGCCCGGGGCCGCGGAAATCGTGGCGTGCGAATGCGTCGTCCATGCCGAGACCAAGGACCATTCGAACTGGGAGCTTCTCACTCTGTATGCCGAGGCCGCTCGCGGCGAAGAGAAGAAGACGATCCAGGCGGCCCTCGACGAGGTCGAGGACGAAGAGGACGAGCACCTCTATCATTCCAAGGGATGGTGTCGCGAACTGGCGATCGCATCGCTCGGCATGAAGGCGGTCCTGCCGCCGCCGGAGGAGCAGAAGGACGTGAAGACCGCCATCGGCGCGTCGCGCGCGGAGCAGGCTCGCAAGGAGATGCTTTAGGCTCGCCGGGCGGGAACAGTGTAGAAGGGCTCCGATCCCAGCGGGGCCCTTCTTCCGCTTCGGTCGATACGCCCCGACGCATTGAATTGCAAAAAGAGCCGCTGCGGCCGGAGATGGTAATGTCGATCCACATGGATATCCTGCCCTTGGACAGGCTCGTGGTGATCCTGGCCCGCGGGAAAGTGGCCGCTGAAGAAATTGTCGAAATCTCCCGGAAGCTGATCGCGGCCAACGTCCCGGGCTACGCCAAGATCATCGATGTCACCACCTCGGAGTCCGACCTGACCGGCGAGCAGGTGGAGCGCATTGCCGACTTACTGCGCGGCGGGCCCGAGACCAGGGGCGCCGTCGCCTTCGTGGTAAACCCCGAGCGGACGGGATTTGCCGAAGCCTTCGCCGACGTCACGCGGGGCGAAAGGCCGGTCGAGCTGTTCAGGAGCCTCCATGCCGCACGGAACTGGCTCAAGAATGAGCGAGCCGGTGCTCCCCAGGCGGAGTCCGCCGTGCAAGGCCTGCGCGTCCGGGGCTGAGCGAGCGTCGGCTTTGGCGCGCGATCGCGGCGCGCAAGTCCTCCAGGGCATGCAGAGTTCTGCGAGATGTCACGAGATCGAGGCGGGCTGGTCTGGCGCCTGTGACGCTCCTTGCATGCAACTTTCTCATGTCGACCATCGTTCAACGCTCCCCTGAATGAAGGAGCAAACGATGGCTGCGAAGAAGAAGGTCGTGAAGAAGAAGGCCGCCGGGACGAAAGCCGAGAAGAAGACCGCTCCCAGGACGGGCGCCACGAAGAAGACGGCGCGCAAGAGTGCGGCGAAGCGCGAGCTGATCGACACCGGGACTAACAAACTGTTCGTCCGGCGCAACGCCCTCGGCACCTCCTTCAAGGAAGTCGAAGACGTGGGCCGCTCGCTGACGGCCGATCGCCGCCGTAAGGCCAAGACCGTGGCCAAGCGCGGCCAGGGCGACAAAGGCGACCGGCGCGGTTAACGCTGAGGAGATCCTCAAGACCGTCGGCAAATTCGGACTGGCCAACGCTTATCGGACCCGCACGCCTGAAGGCCTGGCGGTCGGCCAGGCCTTCGAGCGACGTCGGCCGCCCGTCGCGGCAGCGCGTCAGGCCGACAGTCGATGCTGAAAAAAGAAGCGCACGAACTCGCGGCTGGCGTCGGGGCCGCGCGGGTCGGTGTAGGACCCGGCCGCGCTGCCGCCGGACCAGGCATGGCCCAGTCCCTGGAGGACCCACTGCTCGCCAATCGGGCGCTCGTCCGCGTCGAGGCGTATCGTGCGTGTGAAGGTGAGGCCGGTCTCGGTCGTCCCCTCCGTCACGCGCGTGTGCACGCCGGGTCCCGTGGCCTGGGCGCTGGCCTGATCGCCGTTGACGGGATGGACCGTCGAGTCGCGGTCGCCATGGAACACGATGGTCGGAACCACCCGTTCGTTGCGCACGGGTGGCCGCGCGACGGGCGCGCCCTGCCGCATGGCCGAGAAGGCGCCCGGAATGTCGCGCGCCGCGCCACAGGCCAGCCCCGAATGGATGCCGACCGCGGCATACAGATCGGGATAGGTGGCGCCCATGATCGCCGCCGCCGCGCCGCCGGCGGACAGGCCGGCAACGTACACACGATCTTCGTCGACGGCGTGATCGCGCAGGATCTGCCGCGTCAGTTCGGCGATCAGATGGGGCTCGCCCAGGTCCCGGCCCTGGTCGCCCTGGTTGAACCAGTTCCAGCACTTGTTGGGGTTGGCCGACGGGGGCTGCTCCGGATAGGCCACCAGGAACGTCTGCTCGTCGGCGAGGTCGTTCATGCGGGTGCCGGCTGCGAAGTCGTCCGGCGACTGCGTGCAGCCGTGAAGCATGACGATCAGCGGCACCGCGCGTCCGTCATAGCCGGCGGGGACGTAGAGCTTGAAGCGTCGGCCGGCGGCAGCGGCGACGGCGTGATACTCGAACGAGGACGTTGCGGCGGGATTCACTTTCCGAATCCCGATGTTCGCAGGCCGGCCATCGTTCCAGGCGTCGGTGGGATCGAGCGGCGGGACGAGGTCGATGACGGAAGCGCGTGCCGCGCCGCCGGGCGGGCGCTCTTTGTCTTCCTCGAACTCTTGCCGGGGCGCCTCGGAAGTTCCTCCCGACAGGACGGTCATCGCTTCGACCAGTTTGCCTTCACGTGTCAGTCGCAGCGCTTCGAACATGTCGGCACGGGGTAACAACATAGGGAGTACTTCCTGTACGCTTTAAAAGGGACTCTTCGAAGAAGTTCGTGTGGCGGATCGTCGGCCGGAAACGTCGGGTGGCATCGTCTGGTGACTGTCGCTAGGTCATCCGGTCCTTGAGGGCCGCCTTTACCTCGTCGCTCGCATGCAGGGCGCCCAGAACCTCGAGCGAGGCAATGCTGGCCCTCGCCAGTTCGGCCGACACGTCGGGGGCAATGATCGCCAAGCCCAGCACCTGGATGGTCAACCGTTCGCCGGCATCGCGGACCGCTTCGAGTTCGTGCCGGCTGTAACTGCGCAGACCCAGTTCGAGTTGCCGCCGGCCGATCAGTTGTTTCACCGCATCGCCGTGGCGGTCGAGCTGCCCGCGAATGGCCGTTCGAATGAAATCGGTCCGGTTGGAGTAAAAACCTTCGCGGACGAGCAGGTCGATCTTGCCGAGATCCACCATACCGAGATTGGTCGTGATCTTCTCTGTTTCGGGTGTTTTGCTCCTCGTATCAGTCATTTGACCATCCATATACCATCCGTCTGGATGGTATATGGATGGTCCATGGCCCCCGTGCAAGGCCATCCTCCCTGAAGCATCGCGGTACTCTCGCGCGCTGCCCTCCAAGACCCGCGCCAACCGGTTGGCCGATGGCGATGTGTCCGGCGTCGGGCCGACGTTCGGCCGAAGACGCGCCGTCGCACGCTCAGTGGCCTCGCGCGTCGTGCAACGCCGGGCGCTCCGTCGGGTTGACCCGCTGGATCTGAAACCGGCAATCCATTGGAGGCAGTCGTGCGTAAACTTTCGATCGCAGTGTTGTTGGGAGTGGCCTCGACGCCGAGTGTGGCGTTCGCGGACTCCTGGCGGGCAAAGCCGGTTCTCGCGTCGGAATCGCCGCTGCTCTGCCGCCAGGCCGACGTCTCCGGACTGTTCTTTGCTTTTGCAGACTCCGGTAGCGACCTGTCGGTCAAGGCCGGCGATGCCGATGCCTTCCTGGTGCCGGTGTCGGCCGACGGTTCGATTGCCCGGACGATTGCCATTCCCGTCGGCAGCCAGACCTTTACCGTCGACCTCACCGGCAATGCCAGAGGCCGCGACCTGCAGGTATTCAACAAGGACTATTCCTGCCGCTTCAAGCTCCTGCCGATGCCCTGACACTCGGCCGGAGCGCGAGCTCAACTGCGGCAGCGCGCACAGCGTTTCCCTGTCGGACGAGAGTCGCGCCACCGAAGTCGACTGCGGCCAGACCTTGCGGGAGGATTGCGTCGGATTGGGGCGAGCTCCCGAGAGTACCCAAGGCAAATGACCGTTGGAAGCTTACCCTATCACCGGCCGTTGATTGCCTCGCGCATCGGGAGGAACGAGTTCATGAGCAGCCTGGAGGACGCCATCAAGGTGTCGGTCGCCTTGCGCGGTCAGAAGAAGTATCGTGAGGCCATCGACCTGATCGAGAAGGCGCTGGCCGCCGCCGCGCCGCAGGATTTCGTCCGACTCGACGCCAATCGCGAGGGCCTGCGCGCCGCCGAGGAGGCGGGCCTGCACGATGTCGCGAAGCGCTTCGCCGATGCCATTGCGATCAAGCAAACCGAGGGTGATCCGGAGGAGGACTGAGCGGGGAGACTCGAAGGTCGCTCACTGCGTTCGGGATGACAACGGTTCTGACTTTGCGCAGTGCGCAAGTAACACACCAGTGTCATCTCGAACGAACTGAGGGACATTTCCTCACCCGCACGCTGAAGTGAGCACCACCGGCGAACCGCTCACCAGCATCGCGGCCGCGCCCGCGAGCACAGTGGCGAGCGTCACGCGCTTCTCGAAGTCAGACGACGCCGACCGGGCGAGGCGGAGGAGGGCGAGGCCGGCTGCGACGAGCAGCAGCCAGGTCGCGACCAGGATCCAGCGCAGCAACGTGCCACGGAACAGTTCGATCTCCTGCCAGCCATAGGCGCAGCCCGTTCCCTGCAGCGCGTACAGCAGCGAGAAACCGAACGCCCAGAGGAGTAGTCCGGCGCTGGTCCGCGCGAGCAGGCTCATGGCGCGAGCGCCGGCGCCAGCAGGCAAACAAGCACGATCGCCAGCGTCGCCGCGGAATAGTCGCTGAACAGGCGTGCGACGCGAAGGTCGAGCGTGCGCGCGGCCGAGACGTGGCCCCCCGCGATTCGCGCGCGTCCGAAGCTCACGCACAGCAGGGCAATCGCCGCGTGGAGCAGCGAATAGATCAGGAGCGCCCAGCTGCAGGCGGCATAGGCATGGGCCTGCGGCGCCGGCAGCGCCGTGAGGCTCAGGGTCACCAGCGCGCCGAGAGTGACCGCCTGCGCCGCTGCGGCGGCCAGCGCCGCACGTTGCGCCGACGGCAGCGAGCCCTTCACCGAGGCGGCCAGGCTTCGGCGCGCGAGCACCGTGCCGGTCGCCGCCGCCACTGCCGCCACGGCCGCGGCGATCGCGAGCAGGAGACTGCCCTCGATGCGCTCCGGTGGCGGCCAGTTCGGCGCGATGACCCAGAGGAAGGCGTAGCCGAACAGCAGCGAGGCCAGGAGCGTGCCGTCGGCCACCAGCAGGAAGGTGCTGCCCCACCAGCCGGGCGCGCCGGCGGCCTCGCGATGGATCGGCGCCACCTCGCCGCGGCCGATCGGCAGGGGGCCGATGTCTTTGCGCCAGTCCAGCCCCCAGGCCCAGCGCCAGCCCAGCGCGACGACGCCGGCCACCGGCAGGAGCGACAGCCAGTATTGGCCGGCCAGCAGGCACAGGAAGAAACACCCGGTCACGGCGGCGGTGACGATCGGCAGGAAGGTGTTGCCGGGCACGACGACGACATGATCGATCGCGCCGGTGGTGGTCTCGACCGCCATCGTCTCGCGCCAGCCATGGCGGGGCTGCGCCAGATAGCCCTCGCCGCGCGCCAGCGCCGCAGCGAGCGAGGGGGCGCCGGCCAGCGGCTCGCGATCCGCGACCAGCGGCAGGCTGGCGATGTTGTAGGCGGGTGTCGGGACCGGCATCGCCCATTCGAGCGTGCCGGCGTTCCACGGATTGCGACGCCGCCGGCGCGACAGGTAGATGTGCAACGCCACGTCGATCGCGAACAGCGCGAAGCCGAACGCCATGACGAAGCTGCCGACCGAGGAGACCAGGTTCAGCAAGGTCCATCCCATCTCGTCGGAGTAGGTGTGGATCCGCCGGCGCATGCCCAGCAGTCCGGTCAGGTGCATCATGAAGAAGGTTACGTTGAAGCCCGCGAAGATCAGCCAGAAGGCCGCGCGGCCCAGCAGGTCCTCGCGGGCGCGGCCGGTGAAATGCGGCAGCCAGTAATAGGCCCCGGCGAGCATCGGAAAGATGAATCCGCCGATCAGCACATAGTGCAGGTGCGCGACCACGAAGTGGGTGTCGTGCGCCTGCCAGTCGAAGGGCACCATCGCCAGCATCACGCCGGTCAGACCGCCGATCACGAAGATCAGGAAGAAGCCCAGCAGATACAGCATGGGGAGCTTCAGCTCCGGCCGGCCGTTCCACAGTGTGCCGATCCAGGCGAAGACCTGCACCGCCGTCGGCACCGCGACCAGCGCCGAGGCGGCCGAGAAGAAGCCCAGCGCCATGTGCGGGATGCCGGTGGTGAACATGTGATGCACCCACAGTCCGAAGCTGAGAAAGGCGATGGCCAGCAGCGCCGCCACGATCCAGCCGTAGCCCAGGATCCGTGTGCGGGCCATGACCGGCAGCACCGTGGAGATCACTCCGGCGGCGGGCAGGAAGATGATGTAGACCTCGGGATGTCCGAACAGCCAGAACAGGTGCTGCCACAACAGCGGGCTGCCGCCGCGCGCGGGATCGAAGAACGGCCAGTCGAAGGCGCGTTCCACCTCGAGCAGGATCGAGCCCAGGATCAGCGGCGGAAAGGCCACGATCATCATCAGGGCCGTGACGAGCATGTACCAGGCGAACAGCGGCATGCGGTCGAGGCGCATGCCCGGCGCCCGCAGCTTCAGGATCGAGACGGTGATCTCGATCGCCGCCGAAATTGCCGAGATCTCGACGAAGGTGATGCCCAGCAGCCAGACGTCGGCGTTGATGCCCGGCGTGTAGGCCTTCGACGAAAGCGGCGTGTACATGAACCATCCGCCGTCGGGCGCCACGCCGAAGGCCAGCGAGGCGATCAGGATCGTGCCGCCGAACAGGTAGCACCACCAGCCATAGGCGGAGAGCCGGGGGAAGGCCATGTCGCGGCTGCCCAGCAACTTCGGCAGCATGTAGAGCGCCAGCCCCTCGAACATCGGAATGGCGAAGAGGAACATCATGATGCTGCCGTGCATCGTGAAGAGCTGGTTGTAGATGTCGGGCCCGACGAAGGCGCTGCCGGGGGTCGCGAGCTGGGCGCGGATCATCATCGCCAGCACGCCGCCGATGGCGAAGAAGACGAAGGCGGCCACCACGAACCGCTTGCCGATGTCGGAGTGATTGACCGACGCGGCCGTCCCGCGCCAGCCCGTCGGCGAGCCCCAGATCGCCTCGAGGGCGCGGTGGCGACGCAGCGCATTCATCGCATCTCTCCACGCTGGAAGGCGGCCCAGCCGGCCTCGTCATGGGCGATCACGCGGAACAGATGGGCGGAATGTCCGCGTCCGCAGAATTCCGCGCACTGGCCGTCGTACACCCCCGGCTGCGCGGCCTGGATCCGCAGCACGTTCACATGGCCGGGGATGGCATCCATCTTTCCGGCCAGCCGCGGGACCCAGAAACTGTGGATCACATCGACGGCGGCGATGCGCAGGATGACAGGCTGAGCGGCGGGAATATGCAGCACGTCCTGCGTCACCGTCGTGCCCTGGCTGCCGCGATGGCTGAACTCCCACGACCATTGCCGGCCCGTCGCCTCTACGACGACCGCGCCGGGAAGATTGGGCACGATGACGCGCTCGCCCAGCATCAGGGCGGACCCCAGCAGAACCATCAGCACCGCGATCGGCATCGCGATGCCCAGTCCGCCCAGCCACAGCGAGGCCGTCGTGCTGCCCTCCCGTTCGCGACGGAGAAAGGCCAGGGCCAGCAGGGCGAACACCAGCACCGTGAGTACCGTGGCGCCAGCCAGCATGACCCACCAGAAGGTCGCCACCCTCGCCGCCGCCGGACCGGCCGCGTCGAGCGTCGACAGCGGGCCGGAACATCCACCGACAGCCATCGTTACCACCGACGCGCTCAGCGGATGGAGGAGGGACCGATGGCTGCTGTTTCCGAGAGTTCCCTTTCTTCCGAGGGTGCGACCTCCGCGACGACGAAAGAGGGAGCGGTCCGGGTCGATCCGATCGAGGCGCAGTCGCATTTCCACCGCACCGAATCGCGCATCGCCGTGGCGGGCCATCCGATCCACGCCATGCTGGTCGCCTTTCCCATCGCGCTGACCATGTGCACCCTGGGCGCCGACGGGTTCTACTGGTGGACGGGCGATGCCTTCTGGGCGCGCGCCGCGCTGTGGGCCAGCGGCATGGCCTTCCTGCTGGGCGTCGCGGCCGGGCTGACGGGTACGGTCGAGCTGCTGCTGGTGCCGGGCATCCGCGCCCGCGCCGCGAGCTGGACGCACTTCGTCCTGGCCGTGATGCTGCTGTCCATCCTCGGCGCCAACTGGGGCTACCGCCTGACGGGGTACGAGCAGGCCGTGCTGCCGTGGGGCGTGCTGCTCTCGCTGCTCGCGGCGGGCTTCACCGCCATCACCGGATGGCACGGCGGCAAGCTGGTCTTCGACTATCATCTCGGCACCTCGTCCACCGGCAAGGGCTGACCTAGCGGCGCGAGGAGCCATGACGGGACGAGCTCGTCTGCGACCAGGGGCTTGCCGAGGACGAGGACCAGGATCACCAGCATCGCGGCGCCGGACACGATGAGAAGCGGGGCGGCCGAGGGCGGGCTGTAATCGCCCTTTCGCTCGCCGACCTGCAGGGTGACGTGGCCGATCCAGGCGTGCGCCAGCACCAGCAGACCGACCAGCGCCAGCTTCACGAACATCCAGGGCACGAACACGTCGCGCATGAAGACCAGCGCCGTGCCGAGCGCGATCGCGATGACGGCCGCCGGCGTCACGACACCGACATAGGCGCGATGCGTGACCATCCGCCTTCTCGCAAAGCCGGCCTGGTCGTCGGCCGGGTGGTGGCGGGCCAGCAGCAGTGGCAGTCCGACGAGTCCGGCGCACCAGATCGACAACGCGGCGATATGCAGGAATTTCAGCGCCGCGATCATGTCGCGCCGGCGACTCGGACCCAGGCGCGTCGGGCGATCAGGGCCGTCGCCAGTGCATAGGGGATCACGCCGGGCACCCACATGACGAGGCCGGCAAGCTGCTGGTCGGCGACTTGTTCCAGTCCCCAGGGCAAGGTGGCGCCGGCGTGGGTGGCATAGAGCGGCACGCGCGCGAAGGTGAGCAGCGCCCCCAGCATGCCCATCTGCGCCATGGCGAAGACCGAGACCATCGATGCCGACACCGGCGGGGCGGCGAACAGTTCGCGCCAGAACCAGGTCGCGCTGCCCAGTAGGCTGAGCTGCATCAGCCAGTAGATCGCCGTGTCGGCCAGCGCGCGGTCATACAGCGACGGCAGGTGCCAGGCCCACAGCGTCGCAGTCGATGCCACGAAGGCGATACCGACATGCTTCGACGGGCGGCCGGGAAAGGCCAATGCCGCCAGCGGCGCGGCGACGGCGACGAGCAGGACGTGATGCACCGCGCGCACCGAGAACAGCGCGACGCTGAGCGCGCACAGCGGAGAGACGAAGGCCACGGCGAGAAAGCCGACCGACGCCAGAGCGAGGCGCGGACGGTGCGACCGCAGCGCCATCGCGGCCGCCAGGGCCAGCGCCACGAGCAGGACCGGATCGAAGTTCCAGCGATCCGTCCAGTCGTACGGATGGGGAGGGGCGCCGCAATAGCTGGTCATGGTGGGGTGACGCCGTGGGCAGATCAGAAAAGTCGGTCACTGGGAACGCAAGAAGGGTTCCCGAGTTCCGTGCGATGGCTCCGCCTTCACGGAGCGTCCTGCTCCAACGCGTCGTGGCCATAGGCCAGGGCAAGCGCGAGGAGAGATCCGCCGACGATGTTGCCCGCCGTGCTGACCGCAAGGTTGAGCAGGCCCGACGACCAGGCGACGTCAGCGACAGGGCCGCTCAGCCATCCCAGCGGGATGAGCGACATGTTCGCGACCGAATGTTCCAGCCCGGCCGCGACGAACACCATGACCGGCCCGACGATGACCAGGATCTTGCCTGGGAGGGTGGGCGCGTTCATCGACATCCAGACCGCCAGGCAGACGAGGACGTTCGCCAGGATGCCGGAGCAGAAGACGGCCCCCGGCGACTTGGCCAGCTTCAGGCCGACGAGGGTCGTCGCGGCCTCGCCGACACCGCCGTCCAGCCCGCCGCTGGCCGCGAACAGCAGGGCGACGGCGAGACTGCCGACGAGATTGCACAGCCAGACGATCGTCCAGGCCCGGATCATTCGTCCGGCGGAAAGCGCGCCGGTGGCGGCCGGCAGGACCATCATCGTGTTTCCGGTAAACAGCTCCGCGCCCGCGATCATCACGAGGATCAGGCCGACCGAGAAGGCCAGTCCCGACATCAGCTGCACGGCGCCGGGCGTCGGGCCGTTGCCCAGGCCCGATTGGGCGACCAGCGAGATCACCGAGCCGAACGCAATGAAGGCGCCCGCGAGAATGGCCAGGACCGCCATGCGCGCCCACGGCTGCTTTCCCTTGGCCGCCAGCGTCTCGGGTGCGTCCTGCGCGATCGCCTCACCGACCGGCTCCTTGGCGGTATCCTCCATGCGCGGCGCCTAGGCGGTGACGATCCGGACGGGAACGGCCTTCCCCGCCGGCGTCTTCGACTTGCGGTCGTGGTGCTGCAGGGCGATCAGCGGATTGAGTTCGGGGAAGTAGCCCGCGATGCTGCCGTCGGGCAGCTCGTACGGGATGACCTCCAGCCCGTCGACCCGGCGGACATGCCCGTCGTCGGCATCGCCCACGAGCGACACGCGCTGCCCCGCGGTGACGCCGGCGCGCTGCATGTCGTCGGCATTCATCATGATGACGTCGCGCGTGCCTTCGATGCCGCGCAGCCGGTCGCTGTAGCCGTAGATGGTCGTGTTGAACTGGTCGTTCGAGCGCAGCGTGATCAGGCGATAGCGGCCGGGGGCGTCCGCGACGTCGGTGGCCGCCAGCATCTCGGGCGCCGTGAATTGCGCGCGGCCGCTCTCGGTCTTCCACTCGCGCTCGCGCGCCGAGTTGCCGCGATAGAAGCCGCCCGGCTCGAACATCCGGCCGTTCATGTCGTAAAACTGTTCGGGATAGGTCTCGGCGATCAGGTCGCGTATCAGCGCGTAGTCGGCGGTCCAGTCGTCCCAGCGGACCCGGGGATTGGGCGCCAGCGTTTCCTTGGCAATTCCGACCACGATCGCGGTCTCGGAAAGAAGATGCTCGCTGGCCGGTTCGCGGTGACCCAGCGACCCGTGGATGTGGCTGAAACTGTCCTCGATCGTCACCGTTTGCGGTCCGCTCGCCTGCTTGTCCTCCTCGCTGCGGCCGAGGCAGGGCAGCAGATAGGCGACACGCCCGTTGAAAAGATGGCTGCGGTTCAGCTTGGTGGCGATCTGGACGGTGAGATTCATCCGCTCCCAGGCGGGTTCGATGCGCGTCTGGTCCGGAATGGCCCGCACGAAGTTCCCGCCGAGCCCGATGAACGCCTGCACCTCCTCCGCGAGCACCCCCTCGCAGACGGCGACGGTGGTCATACCCTCCGTGCGCGGCGGGTCGAAGTCGAACATCTCCGCGAGCCTGTCGAGCGGCACCAGCTCGGGTTTTTCGGAAATGCCGACAGTGCGCTGGCCCTGGACGTTCGAATGGCCGCGCACCGGGCAGATGCCCGCCCCCTCACGCCCGATATGTCCGCGCATCAGCAGCAGGTTGACCAGCATGGCGATGTTCTCGAAGCCGTGGACGTGCTGCGTGAGGCCCATGCCGTAGACGCCGATCACGCGCTCCGCCGCGATGTAGACCCGGCCCGCTTCCTCGATGTCGGCGCGGCTGAGACCGGACTCCCGCTCGATCCGCTTCCACGAGGTTTCGTCCGCGCGGGCGCGGAAGGCCTCGAAGCCGGTGCAGTGTTGAGCGATGAAATCGTGGTCGATCACGGTGCCGCCCCGGCGCTCGTCCTCGGCCAGGACGACCTTGCACAGGCCCATGATCGCGGCGATGTCGCCGCCGGCGCGGACCTGCAGATACTGGCAGCTGATCGGCGTTTCCTGTCCGGTCAGCATCTGGAACGGACGCTGGGGATTGATGAAGGCGGTGAGGCCCTTCTCGCGGAGTGGATTGAACGTCACCACCTTGCAGCCGCGCTCGACCGCCTTCTGCAGCGGATGGAGGAAGCGCGGGCTGTTGGTGCCGGTGTTCTGTCCGAAGAAGAACATCGCGTCGCACTTCTCGAAATCTTCCAGCACGCAGGTGCCGACCGGCGAGCCGATCAGCTCGTTGAGGGCCACGGAGGTCGTCTCGTGGCACATGTTGGAGCTGTCGGGCAGATTGTTGTGGCCGTACAGCCGCGCGAACAGCGCGTAGAGATAGGAGGTCTCGAGCGATGCCCGGCCCGAGGCGTAGAACACGGTCTTCTTTGGATCGGCGGCCTTGAGCGCCGCGCCGATCGCCGTGAAGGCGTCCTGCCAGGTGCACGGCACGTAGCGGTCGCTGACGGCGTCGTAACGCAGCGGGTGAGTAAGGCGCCCTTCCTGCTCGAGATCGTGGTCCGTCCAGCTCCGCAGCTCGGTGACGGTGTGGCGGGCGAAGAACTCCGGCGTGCAGCGGTTGGTGGTCAGTTCCCACAGCGTGGCCTTCGCACCGTTCTCGCAGAACTCGAAAGCGTGAGGATGCTTGGGTTTGCCCCACGCACAGCTCACACACATGAAACCGCCGGTCTTGTTCTGCTGTCGCAGCGTGTCGAGAGCGCCGACGGCCGGCATCTCGCGGCCCATCGTTTCCACGATCCCCCGCAGCGACCCCCAACCGCCCGCGGTGCCGTCATAGTCGGTATGTTCCGGTTGATCGGTCATTGGCTTGCCCCCGCATTGCAGTTCTTGTGCAAAGCGAGCGCGGGGCAAAGGTTGCCGATTTTATTCCGGTGCGTGACGTCCCCTCAGCCGGAGGGCAAGCCGCTGCGCGTTTTACACCGCTCCAGCTCTGCGGGGCGCCACGCCGAGCACCAGCGCGCCGACCAGGGCCGAGACGAGCGAGCCGGCGAGCACACCGACCTTCACCGCGTCCTGCAGCGCCGCCGAATCCGGGAACGCCAGCAGGCCGATGAACAGGCTCATGGTGAAGCCGATGCCGGCCAGCAGGGCCACGCCGTAGATCTGCGGCCACGAAGCATGCTCAGGCCGTTGAGCGAGGCCGAGCTTCACCGTCGCCCAGACGCAGAGGAAGATCCCGGCCTGCTTGACGATGAAGAGTCCGGCGGCGACACCCAGGGTCACGGGATGGAGAAGGGCCACCCAACTCATGCCGGCAAGCGACACGCCGGCATTGGCGAAGCCGAAGAACGGCACGACCGCGAAGGCGCCCCATGGCTGGATGGCATGTTCCAGGCGGTGGAGCGGCGACGATTCATCGCCCGGCGCGACGGGCGAGGCGCGAAGCGGAATGGTGAACGCGAGCGCAACGCCCGCGAGCGTGGCATGCACGCCCGATCGCAGCACGAAGGACCAGAGCAGCGCGCCCAGCACGAGATAGATCGAAAGCCGCGTCACGCCGGTGCGGTTGAGCGCGACCAGGATCGCCAGGGTGACGCCCGCCAGCCCCAGCCACAGGAGGGCCAGCTCGGTCGTGTAGAACACCGCGATGATCGCCACCGCGCCGAGATCGTCGATGATGGCCAGCGCCGTCAGGAAGATCTTGAGCGACACCGGCACGCGCGGGCCCAGCAGCGCCAGCACGCCGAGCGCGAAGGCGATGTCGGTCGCCGCCGGAATCGCCCAGCCGCGCAGTGTTTCGGGAGTCCCGGTATTGAGCGCGATGTAGACCAGGGCGGGTGCGATCATGCCGCCGGCCGCGGCGACCCCGGGCAGCACGCGACGTGGCCAGGTGGAAAGCTGTCCGTCGATCAACTCGCGCTTGATCTCGAGTCCGGCCAGCAGGAAGAACACCGCCATAAGGCCGTCGTTCGCCCAGTGCAGGACGCTGAGCCCGGCGACATAGGTTTCGAGAACCCCGAAATAGGTCGGGGCGAACGGTGAATCGCAATGATCAGGCCGATGGCCGCAACGCCCATGAGGACGATGCCGCCGGCCGATTCCTTCTTGATGAAATCCCGTAACGTCGATGCGAAACGATAGCGATCCGGTGCTCTGGTGATGCTCTCTCGTTGCTCAAGCTGTTCGGAACCCTGTGCATCGCGTCGCGTTCAGGAACCAAGGTGGAACGAGACTGGGGTTCAGGCTCGTGTGCGCACCGCCTTCCCGCCGCCCGATAACGCTGCAGCCGCAAATGGCTGCATAGCTGCCCTCTGCTCGAGGAGGGAGAAAGCATGAGAATAATGACAGCCCGCGGACAGGAAATCACCTCGCTGACGACCGACGTGCTGAAGGAACTTTCAGCTACCGAGAACGGCCCGTGCCTGTCGTTGTATCAGCCGACGCACCGGCGGCATCCCGAAAATCAGGAAGACCCGATCCGCTTTCGCAATCTGGTGAAGGAACTGGAAGCGTCCCTCCATCAGAAATACCCGGCCGCCGAGGCCAGGCAGTTGCTTGAGCCGTTCCACGCGCTCGCCCAGGATGTCGATTTCTGGAATCACGCGCTGGAGGGACTGGCCGTCCTGGGCGCCCCGCGCTTTTTCCGCGCCCTGAGGTTTTCGCAGCCCGTCGACGAACTGGTCGTCGTGGCCGACAGCTTCCATACGAAGCCCCTACGCCGCTTCCTTCAGACAGCCGATCGCTACCATGTCCTCAGCCTCAGCCTGCACGGCATCCGGCTCTTCGAGGGCAACCGGCGTACCCTCGACGAAGTCGACATGACGAAGGCGGGTCCGGGTACGATCGACCAGACGACGGGCGAAGAGTCGGCCGACGGCGGCGCGGGCCTTCCCCTGCGCCACGGGCTGGGCGGCAAGGGCAACGAGGCCGACAACGAAGCGGACCGCTACTTCCGGGCCGTCGATCGCGCGGTGCTGGAGCACTATTCGCGGCCCTCGGGCCTGCCGCTGATCCTGGCGGCGCTGCCGGAGCATCATCATCGCTTCCATGAAGTCAGCCAGAACCCGTTCCTGGTGGCCGAGGGCATTCGCATCAACCCGGAGTCGCTGTCGACGGACAAGCTGCGCGAGCACGCCTGGGAGGTCCTCGAGCCGCAGTATCAGGCGCGCCTCGAGACGCTTCACGGCGAGTTCGAGCAGGCCAGGGCGCGGGGCGCCGGCAGCGACGTCCTCGCCGAGGTCGCGGCGGCCGCCGTTGCCGGCCGCGTCGCGACCCTGATGGTCGAGGCCGGTCGCGAGATCGCAGGCCGTCTCGACGTCGAGACCGGCCGGATCGAGAAGGCCGCGCTGGGCGCTCCCGATGTCGACGACATGCTCGACGATCTGGGCGAGCTGGTCACGAAGATGGGTGGAACGGTTCTGGTGGTTCCCGCCGAGCGGGTCTCGCTGCCGACCGGCCTGGCCGCCACGTACCGTTACTGACCCAGGAGCGAGACGATAAGCGTACACATTTCCTTTGGAGAAGACGGTCGGCAAGGCAACCACGTGCTCTGTGGTGCATTCTCCTTGGACACAACACAAAGGAGGCGTTTATGAAGAAACTTCTAATTGCTACCGGTTGTGCTCTGGTCGGTATGACGAGCATGGCTGTCGCTCAGACGACGGTGCCCTCAACAGCGCCGTCGACGACACCATCGACCACACCGTCCACGACACCCGCGGGCACTGCCGGCGCAGCCGGCACCACGAGCGGGTTGCAGCGAGTCGATAGCACTTCGCTCGTCATGACTTTGTATTCGGCGAACCCTGCCGACGTACGCGCATCCAAGTTGATGGGTACCAACGTCTATAATCTCAAGGATGAGAATATCGGCGAAGTCAGCGATCTGGTCATCGACAATGGCAAGACGATCAAAGCCGTCGTGGTCAGTGTCGGCGGCTTTCTCGGCATGGGTGAGCGCGACGTCGCCATCTCCCCGGCCTCGATCGTGCTGAGCGAGCAGCGCGACGGTTCGTTCCGCCTCGTCGTGAACACGACCAAGGACGACTTGAAGAAGGCGACGCCCTTCAACCTGGGCGATGTCGACAAGGCCGGGCCGGATGCCGGCAAGGCGGCCGACGCGGCTTCCATGAAGAAGTAGCGACTACCGCGAAGCGCGGGCATTGCCCCGCGCTTCGCGGCTCTCTTCCCACGGCGCGCCATAGGTCACGGGGCGCAAAGACGTGCGAGTCCCTGCAATCGAGGATTGAGAAATGCTGAAACTGGCGCTCGTTTTCTTTCTGGTGTCATTGGTCGCGGGCTTCTTCGGGTTCACGAACATTGCCACTGGAACCGCGACAATTGCGAAATGGCTGTTCGTCATTGCGATCATCATCTTCGTCATCTTCCTCGTCCTCGGACTGATGGCCGGCGAGGTTCTTTTCTGATCGCTCGTGATTGGTGAACAGCTTTCCCCTTTGATACACGCAGCGACCGGTCTGCGCCAACGACCGGTCGGACAGGGGAGGAGACTATGAGGGGCGCTCTTGCAATCCTCCTGTTCGGGGCCCTGACATGTGTCGCTTCGGCGTATTGGTATGTGGCCAAGGCGCAGACGGCCGATCAAACCGAACAAACCACGGAGCCCGATGGGGTCATTGGCCCGCCCGGCAAGGTCGATGTGCTGCCCGCGGCGCGCGATGACGAAATCCGTCGGCGGCTCCTCGACATTTTGGAGGCCACGGGCTGGTTCTCGACGTCGCGGGTTGTCGTCAAGGACGGCGTCGTCTTTCTGAGCGGTGAGGCGCAGACCGCTGAAGTCCGGCAATGGGCAGGCAACCTCGCTCGCAATACCCAGGGCGTCGTGGCGGTCGCGAACCGAATGACCATCGTGCAGCCATCCGTGTGGGATTTTGGCTCTGCGAGCGATGGACTATCGCGACTGCGTCAGGACGCGCTGCTAGCGCTCCCTTTCCTCATCCTCGGCGTCGTCGTTCTTGCTTTCTCCATTCTGACCAGCTGGCTGGCGATGCGCGGGACTCGCCACATGCTGAAAGACCGCGTGCGCTCGAAGCTGATGCGGGGTGTATTCGCCTGGACGATCGGCACTTTCGTCCTGTTGGCCGGTCTGTACATCGTGCTGCGAGTGTCTGGCCTTACTCAGCTGGCGTTGACCATCGTGGGCGGCACCGGCCTCGTCGGCCTCGCGCTCGGCATTGCCTTTCGAAACATCACCGAGAATTTCCTCGCCAGCATATTCCTCAGCATGCAGCGTCCGTTTGAGACCGGTGATCTGATCGAGGTAGCAGGGGAGACCGGTTATGTGCAGCAATTGAACGTTCGGGCGACAATCCTCATGACCCTCGACGGGAATATCGTGCAGGTACCGAACGCCACGATGTACAAGGAGTCCATTCGGAACTTCACGGCCAGCCCGAACAGGCGGGAGGAGTTTACGATAGGGGTCGGCTATGAAGACGCTATCGACAAGGTCCAGGAGATTGCCCTTGCGGTGATGGCGGAGCATCCCGCAGTCCTGCGGGAGCCTGAGCCGCTTGTCCTTGCCGACAACCTCGGCAAGGCAACCGTCGACATGAAGATTTACTTCTGGTTCAACGGCAGCGAACACAACATTCTGAAGGTACGTTCGTCGGTCATCCGACTCGTCAAGCGCGCTTTCCAGATGAACGGCATTTCGATGCCCGACGAGGCCCGTGAGGTCATATTTCCCCAGAATGTCCCGGTCGTCCTCGTCGATGCGAAGCAGGCGGGCCCGGAGGCGCCGGCTTCTCGCGACTCGCGTCCCGTCGAGCCGAGCGACGCGGTGTCCACGCAAGCCGAAGCAGGACTTTCCAGCGACGCCGGGACTTTGAGGGCGCAGGCGAGCGGGCTTCCCTCCAGTGGCGCCGGCGACAACCTTCTGAAGCAGGAGACGAGAAGCCGGGGTGACTGACCTCACCAGACGCGCTCGCTGCACGCGCCGCTGTGGTGCGGCATTGACAAAATGGAGGCTGTCCGGTGTTTTTCTCCGATTGGGTCGACCTGGGTCGGATGGTGGCCGTCGGCACGCTCGCCTATGCCGCGCTGATAGTTTTTCTGAGACTGTCCGGAAAGCGGACCCTGACTAAACTGAATGCCTTCGATCTTGTCATAACGGTCGCCCTAGGCTCGACGTTGTCGGCCGTTCTGCTCGACAAGTCGATCAGCCTGGCGGAAGGGGTGTTGGCGTTTGGGTTGTTGATCCTGCTGCAGTACATCCTGACCTGGGGTTCCGTGCGGTGGCGACGCTTTGAGAAGGGCGTAAAGTCCGAGCCTACGTTGCTGCTTCATCGTGGTGAATTTCTGGGCGAGGCTATGCGTCGCCAACGCATCACGCGCAGTGAAGTACTGTCGGCAGTGCGCTCGAGTGGAAAAGGTGACGTTCAGGACATAGCAGCAGTGGTGCTGGAAAATGATGGTTCTCTGAGCGTGATTCCCAGGACGTCGAGCGCGGGCGGGGTGAGACTGTGTCCTGAAGAGCGCTAGCGGTGGCGCCGCTGGACCTCGTCATTGAAACCCGGTTCCGGCAGCTTCGTTGTCCTGCTGTTGTCACGACAGCACTTTGAAGAATGGCTCGGAGGGCAAGCGAATGTGGCCGACGGCAAACCTGTGGGGCAATGCGCTCGTGATCGCCGCCATGGGATCCGCACTGATACTGGCCATGGCGTTCGGTCGAGCGCTTGGCGGGTCGGCGATCGGACGGCAAGCGCTTCACTGGTCCCCCGTCGTACTGGCCGTCGTCGTCCTCGCGTATGTCGGTGTGGGGCTGCTGATGGCACCGGCTGTCCCGAGCCAGCACTGCATCTACGACAGTAGGCATCCGTCCGGTTGTTAGGCGTCGTCGCTGCTCTCCGTAGCCCGTTCGCGCTACGAGGCAACATAGAGACGGCGTGCTGCAGCGCCCACCACCGAGGCCTGCACGATCACGGAGAACAGGACGACGACATAAGTTGCCAGCACGATGACGTGCTTCTCGAAACCCTCCGGCAAGGCGAGGGCCAGCGCGATCGAGATGCCGCCGCGCACGCCGCCGAGGACCAGGATCGTGTACGATCCCCGCGGCAGGTTCCCTGTGCTTCGCAGTGCCAGCATCGGCAAGCCGACCGAGATCGCGCGAGCGAGAAGCGTCAAGGGTATCGCCGCCAGTCCGAACAGGAGAAGACGCCAGTCCTCAAGGATTACGATGACCTCGATGCCAATCAGAAGGAACAGGACGGCATTCAACGTCTCGTCGATCAGGGACCAGAACTTGCTTACGTGATCGCGGGTATTGGCACTCATCGCCAGACGGCGACCGTGGTTGCCAATGATGAGGCCGGCCACAGCCATGGCAATCGGCCCGTTTACATGGAGGTTGTGTGCAATGGCATAGCCCCCCATCACGAGCGCCAGGGTGATGAGCACTTCGAGATTGTGGTCGTCGATCGATCGCAAGGCCAGGAACGCCGCCCCTCCCGCCGCAAGTCCCAGGGCCGCTCCGCCCAGCGCCTCGACGGCGAACAACTGGCCGACACCGGCCAGACTGATCTCTCCCGAGCCCGTCGCCATGCCAATGAGCAGGCTGAAGACGACGATGCCGACGCCATCGTTGAACAGGCTCTCGCCGGCCACGGTCGCCTCCAGGCTCGCCGGGACCTTCGCCGACTTGAGGATGCCGAGGACGGCGACCGGGTCGGTCGGGCTGATCAGCGCGCCGAAGACCAGGCACCAGATCAGCGGCAAGGGAATCCCGGAAAGGCCGAGGGCCACCCAGGCAACCCCGCCGATGAGGGCGGTCGACAGGAGCACGCCGGAAATGGTGATGACGCCGATCGCCGGAGCCGAGCGCTTCATGGCCTGGAGGTCGATGTGAAGGGCACCGGCAAACAGCAGAAACGACAGCAGCCCGTCCATCACGGTCGTGTGGAAGTCGATCGCCTTGATGGCCCCGACCAGTTGGCGCGTGATCGAGACCTCCGGCCACAGCCCATCGACGGCGACGATGATCAGGGAGGCGAGCGCGCCCATGACGGTCAATCCCGTCGTCTGGCGCAGCCCGATGAAGCGGTGATTGACGTATCCGAAGAGTGCAGCGCAAACGACGATCGCCGCGGCGAGATCGAAGGGTCCTATTGTGCTCATGGACCGTTTGCGTCGCAGCTTGCCCCGGGAGCAATCAGTGGATGCGCCGTGGCGCGGATGCGCTTGGCGATGGAGAGGCGCAGCGCCAATAGATTTGGATGTTCCGTCCTGCCAGCCCCTTCGATCACCTTGTCGAGCGCTGCCGCCAGGCCTCGCAGCACGTCGGCATCGGTTCCGGCATATTGCGCCACGGCGGCAAAAGCAGATACGGCCAGCGCTTCGAAGGAGACGGGAACGGCGACGATGCGCAGGTGCCCCTGTTCGTCATGCCTCCGGCTCGACGGCATATCGCGACCGCCCAGAAGCACCAGGGCCTCGCGAAGCCGATCGATGCAGTAGAGTGCCGTCGTCGGATCGTTGATTCCGGGTGAGAGGGCGCGCTGGGCAATCTCCACGATTCTTCGGATCGAGAAGTCGAGATCCTGATAGGGGGTGCGTTCCGTTCCCACGATCAGGGTCGCGCGCAAGGCGTCCAGTTTCTCCTCGACAAGGCCCGGCGGTGCGATGACGCGAAACAGGGGGTCGTGCTCGGTCACGAAGGTGCCAGGCCGCGCCGTGACACTCACGATCAGGTCTTCTTCCGTTGTGAGATGCAGCAAGGCGGCGCTGTCCACCGACTGGACATAGCCGCTCGTCCGAGGCCGGATCGTCAGTCCCCCGGTGAAATCCGGCGGCTCGCTTCCTGCGTCCGGTGCTCCCTGCCCCAGCTTGTCCGGAAACAGCCGATCGATCGTAGCTGCGGTTTCGTCCGCCAGCGACGCCAGCAGCGTCTCGATGCGGATCGAGCTGGCGGTGTGGTGAATGAAATAGATCAGCACGGCGAGGCTCGCGACCGCCAGCACCACACCGACCGCGACGGCAAGATGGGGCACGAAGCTCGACCCCTCGACGCCTTTGACCGTCCGCAGAACGAGCAGGCAATACATGAAGGTGCTGATGAACGTGCCCAGCACTACCTGATTGCCCCGATCGCGCATGAAGTTGCGCAACATGCGCGGACCGAACTGCGACGATGCGAGCTGGAGCGTCAGCATGGTGATCGAGAAGGTGAGGCCGGCGACCGTGATCATCGAGCCCGCCACTGCCGAGAGGATCGCGCGCGCGCCTTCCGGCCCGAAGAGGTAGAGGAACGCGAACTCGCCGTAGACGTCCGCGTCCATCGCGGAGTCGAGGTGGATCGTCCCGATCGACAGCAGTATTGCCCCCGCCGTCATGAGGCTGGGCAGAAACCAGAAGCTGCCGCGCAGCATCTGCCAGATCGACACGATCCGGGTGACGGAAAACAAAGCGCGCATTGCAACCAAACGCTCGCCGCGGGAAATCGCTCCCCGGCGGGCTGGATTTCGTTCGACCCGCGGGCTTTTCGCGCTGCCGACCGGACGGAAGAGCGCTGTATAAAGCCCCCAGAGAGTCGCCGTGGCGGCCTTCGAGCCTTCCAGCCTTCGTGAAGGAGAGCCGTAGAAAATGAGGTCTACGAAACGTACTTTCCTGCTAGCCGTACTCGTGATCCTCGCGGCCGTTCCCTGTGCTCTCGCCGAAGCCGTTCGTTTTCCCACGGCGACGACACCGCCCACGCCTTTGCAGGAGCGGCTGGCGCGCGAAAGGGGACAGCCTATCTCCAGGCCGGCCCGCGTCGAACTCGCCGGCGATTTATACCGCCCGATGGGCGACGGACCCTTTGCCGCCGTGGTGTCCCTGCACGGGTGTGCCGGCCCACCGTCGCGCGCGAACGCCGCCGCCGCCGGCGCTGCCTACGTTGCCCTGGGCTATGCGCTGCTGATCGTCGACAGCTTCGGCCCTCGCGGCATCACCCAGCGTTGTCTGCGGGAATACGGTGCTCCGGCAGACCGGATCATGGATGCCTTTGGCGGCTTGCTCTACCTCGCGGGCTTGCCGTTCATCGATCCCGGGCGGATTGCCGTCGTGGGCTATTCACAAGGCGCGGACATGGCGCTCGAAGCGGTCCGTCTGGATGGACTCGAAGCGCACTTCGATCGTCGTTTCCGCGCTGCCATCGCCTATTATCCCTTGTGCGTCGAATCGCAGGGTGCAGTTTCCGCGCCGTCCATCGTCTTGATCGGGGAACTCGACGACTGGACGCCGGCGCGAAACTGCCGCGAGATGATGGCAAGGCGCAGCGGCCGGGGCGCCGAGCTCCGGCTCGTGGTCTATCCAGACGCCTATCACTCCTTCAACAGTCGGCGCCTGCGCGCGAAGCCGGAAATTTCCTATGGGCACCGGAATGAATACAATGAAGCCGCGGGCCGCGCAGCGTGGGACGAAGAGATTGCAGTCCTGCGACGTGCGTTTGGAAAATAGTCGTAAGGGACCGCGTGGGCCCCGTCACCGGAACAGCAGCACCGGAATCCGGCACGCACGGATCATCTCCGTCGTCGTCGAGCCGATGATGAGGCTGCGTACGCGCGAGTGGCCATAGGCGCCCATCACCAGAAGGTCGATACCGCTTCGCTCGATCACCGACGAGATGGCTTTCTCGGAGAGGCCGGGCTCGATCGTCGTCTCGACCGCCAGGCCGCCGCCCCGCAACTGCGCCGCGGCGGCGTCGAGCCGGCTCCGTACCGCCGGTTCGTCGCGCCCGGCCGTGACCAGCGAGACGGCGAGGCCCGCGAACATGGGCGAACGCGAGACGTGATCTACCGCCTTGAGCGCGCTGGGGCCGCCGTCGAAGGCGATCAGCACCTTCGCGATCGGCCGTAAGGCGCGCGAGGCGACGAGGATCGGTCGCTCGAGGCTGCGCACCACGCGCTCGATGTTGGAGCCGAGGTGCCGTTTCGCGAAATCGGCGGCCTCGCCGCGCTTTCCGATGACGATGAGGTCGGCGCTCGCCGCGCGTTCGGCCAGCGTCTCCAGCAGATCGCCATTGCGCAGGCTGACCGTAACGCTGGCCACGCCGGCGGCCTGAACGCGTGCCTTGGCATCGTCGAGCACAAGGCGACCGCGCTTCTGCATGAGCTTTGCGCGCTGCGCATCGAGCGTGGCCAGTTCCTGCAGCAGGCTCTGTTGCATGTCGGCGGTGATGTTGCCGCTGAGATCGCCGGAGGACGCCTCGCGCCTTCCCAGCACCTGCAGCAGTTCGACGGTGCCCGGCAGCCGCGATGCCGCCCAGGCGGCGTGGTCGGCCACGCTGTGCGAATAGATCGAGCCGTCGATGCAGGCGACGATCGTGGTCATGTGCAGTACTCCTCCCTTCAGTGCGCCTGGAGCTTGTCCAGCGCCCCGGGTTCGTCGTGTATGGCGAGCCGGTCGACGATGGTTTCGCTGGCCTGGTTGAGACCGATCAGTTCGACCTCGGCGCCTTCGCGGCGGAACTTCAGCACGACCATGTCGAGGGCAGCGACGCTCGATATGTCCCAGATGTGGGCGGCGCTCAGGTCGATCGTGACTTTCTGCAGCGCTTCCTTGAAGTCGAAGGCGGTGGTGAAGTCCTCGGCCGAGGCAAAGAAGAGCTGGCCCTCGACCTTGTAGGTCCGTTCGGCGCCATCCGGAGAGCCGACAGAGGTGACGCGGAAGAGCTGGGAAATCTTCCAGGCGAAGAAGATGCCCGACAGCAACACGCCCAGCACCACGCCGACCGCGAGATTGTGGGTCAGCACGACGCCTGCCACGGTCGCCAGCATCACGATGCTCGAGGAGCGCGGATGGGTCCGCAGATTCCGGATCGATACCCAGCTGAAGGTGCCGATCGAGACCATGATCATGACGGCCACCAGGGCGGGCATCGGCATCATCTTGACCCACGGCCCCAGCACGACGATCAGGAAGAGCAGGAAGATGCCGGCGCAAAAGGTCGAGAGCCGCCCGCGGCCGCCGGCCTTCACGTTGATGACCGACTGGCCGATCATGGCGCATCCGGCCATGCCGCCGATGAAGCCGGTGGCCATGTTGGCGACGCCCTGACCGACGCATTCGCGGTTCTTGTCGCTGGTCGTGTCGGTCAGCTCGTCGACGATCTGCGCCGTCATCAGCGATTCGAGCAGGCCGACGGCCGCGACGGCCACCGAGTAGGGCAGCACGATGAGGAACGTCTGGAGGGTGAGCGGCACGTCGGGCAGCAGGAACACCGGCAGCGTCGACGGCAGCTCGCCCATGTCACCCACCGTGCGGACGTCGATGCCCATCACGATCGCCGCCACAGTGAGCACGACGATGCAGACGAGGGGCGAGGGCACGGCCCTGGTGAGGCGGGGAAAGCCGTAGATGATGGCGAGGCCGGCGGCCACCATCACATAGGTCATCCAGGTCACGCCGATCAGCTCGGGAAGCTGGGCCATGAAGATAAGGATCGCCAGCGCGTTGACGAAGCCGGTCATCACCGACTTCGACACGAAGCGCATGACGTAACCCAGGCGCAGGAACCCCGCGGCGACCTGCAGGATCCCCGCCAGGACGGTGGCGACCAGCAGGTATTGCAGCCCGTGTTCCCTGACCAGGGTCACCATGAGCACGGCGGTCGCCGCCGTCGCGGCCGAGATCATCGCCGGCCGGCCGCCCACGATGGCGGTGATGACGGCGATCGAGAACGAGGCATAAAGCCCGACCTTGGGGTCGACGCCGGCGATGATCGAGAAGGCAATGGCTTCCGGGATCAGGGCAAGCGCCACGACCAGGCCGGACAGCAGGTCGCCCTTGATGTTGCCGAGCCATTCGGTGCGCAAACGCGACAATGAGAGATTGAACAAGAAACGGTCTCCGGGCCGCATCACGGGGCGTTACCCGGAGCCGCGATTCGAATGAAAATGAAACGGGAGATGATAGCCTGCGCGGACCCATGGGACGGCGCTACCCCGCCACGAAGGTGGAGCCGGTCTGGGAATTACGACAACAGGGTCAGGGCGGCAGCATCAGACAATCTGGGTGCAACATCCGCGCCATAAGTGCAACGAAAGATTCGCTGGAATGAAGGCCGGGCGAATGAACTGTCGATCGCCGCCATGACCCCTTGTCGCAAGACGCCTGCATATCGACACGAGACGAAAAGGCCTATGCCCGTGCCGGCAGCGCGCCCTTGGAGGCGCGGATCTCGGCGACGGCGCGGTCCCAGCTCGCCAGGCGTTCGGGCCCGGCGGGGTGTGTGTCGAGCATGCCGGTGTCCTTGCGTCCCGACGCGCGCGCCATCGTGACCAGCAGTCCGCGTGCCTGGTCGAGGTCGACGTTCGAGCGATAGAGGATCACCGCCGCGAGATAATCGGCCTCGCGCTCCTGCTCCTTGGAGAAGGAGATGCGGCCGATCGCACCGCCGACGCTCGCGCCGGTATCCATTGCCGTCCGCGTCAACTGGCCGCCATAGGGACTGCGGTAGGAGGCGGCGGCGCCGGCCGCGCCCATCAGGATGGCGCCGATCAGCGCGCCCGTCGTCTGGTTGCGCCGGTTCGTGGCGATGTGGTTCGCCGACTGGTGGCCGATCTCGTGCGCGAACACCAGGCAGACTTCCTCCTCGCTGGACGCATACTCGACGATGCCGCGGTTGACGAAGATCAGCCCGTTGGCGCCCGCGCCGGCGTTCATCGAGCGGTTCGTCGAGGCCATGATCCGCCAGTCGCATACGCCTACGTTCATCTCCCGGCACATCTGGTCGGCCGGCGGACGGATGCGGGCGAGCGCCAAGCGCATGATCTCGCCGACCTGCTCGTCGGTCAGCGCGCGACGCGGCGGCGGCCCGCCGGCGCCCTGCACCTCGCTCTGCGCCAGGCTGAGATTGTTGTCGCTGATCTGCGGCAGCTGATGCACCGCCCCGGCACAGCCGCACAGCACGCACGCGCCCCCAAGCGCGAAGAACGATCGCCGGTTCATGGACTCCCCCGAGAGCTGCCCCCGGTTGCAGCACGCCGGTCGACGCTACCGGGAGGTGGGGCGGCGAGTCAACATCTTGGGCGCGCTACCGCCCATGCTCGCCCGCAAGGTTGGCGGGCCTCATGATCAGGAAGGCGCCGAGTGCCAGCAGCATGAGGAGAGCGACGGCGAGGAAGGCCAGGCCCCAGGCCATCGGCGACATGCCGCCCGCGAGGTCGAGCGTCCAGCCGACCACCAGGGGGCCTGCGAAGCCGCCCGCGTAGCCCAGGGTCGAATGCACCGCCAGGGTGGCGCCGCGCCGCGCCGGCTCGGCGTTGCCGGCCGCGCCCGCCGTGACCGACGAGGAATCGAGCCACACGACGACGCCATAGGCGATCACCAGGAACACCGCCAGCCAGTAGCTGGTCGATCCGGCGAAGCCCACGATGGCGGCGAAGCCGATCGACAGGATCATCGCGGTGGCAACGAGGCGGCGGCGGCCGAAGCGGATCGAGGCTTCGTTGCCCAGCACGCTGGCGAACGTGCCCAGCAGCGCCATCACCGTGACCACCAGGGCCGGCGACAGCGTGCCTTCGGTGACGCCCGTGCTGCCCGCGACGAAGGCCAGGAACGCCACGCCCCAGCCGCGCAGCGCGCTCATTTCGAGCGTGTGCACGCAATAGACCACCGAATAGGCGAAGGCCGACCTGTTGCGCACCACGGGACGGAAATCGAACAGGGCGCCCTGCGCTTTCGCGCGCGGCGCCGGCGTCCTCGATGGCACCGACAGCGCCACCATCATCCAGGCGATCGCAGCGGTGATGGCGGCGAAGGCGAAGGTCCAGCGCCAGCCGAACTGGTCGGCCAGCACGTCGCCCAGAAGGTACGACACGGCGCCCGATATCCCGATGCTCGCCGCATGTCCCGTGACGGCGCGCGACATCAGTTTGGAATCGACCTGGTCGGCCAGCAGCTTGAGGCCGGTCATGTAGGTGCCCGCCCAGCCGATGCCCGCCAGCGCGCGCGTGGCCATGGCCGACCAGAAGCCGTCGGCGAACAGGCCGAACATCAGGTGGCCCGCGACCGTGCAGGCGACGCCGAACAGATACACCTTCTTGCCGTCGATTCGGTCGGTGAGCGTGACCAGCACCGGCACCGCCACCATGTAGGCGCCGAAGAAGATTGCCGTGATCCAGCCGGCCTCGCTGTTCGACAGACTCCAGCGCTGCATCATCTGCGGCAGCAGCGCCGGCCAGAAGCCGGCGCCGATCTGCACGAAGATCTGCGCCGCGCAGACGATCGCGACCAGGCGGGCGCCGGACTTCATCTTTCCCGTCTCCGTCACGTCTTTTTGGGTCCCGACCGCATGCCGACGAAGCCAAGTGTGGCAGCAACGACGGCAAACCCCAGAAAAATCGAATAGGCCGTGGGCGGGGACCACAGGAACGCCAGCGGTCCCGCTGCCGCGCCGGACACGCCGATCACGAAAAGGGTGCCGCGGATGCTGCCGAGGTGTTTGAGGCCAAAGGACTCTGCGAGCCCGGCCGAATAGACGATCTGCAAGGTGCCGATCATGGCGCCCAGCGTCACCGCATAGGCAATCCCGCTCCCGAGCGCCGGTCTGGTCCACAGGCAGATGACGGAAAAGGCGAGGAAACCGAGGCCAAGAAGCCCGACCGGCCGGGCCCCGAGGCGGTCCACGAGCGCGCCGCTGCATAACGTGGCGATCGCCTGGGCCGACGTCATAGCGCCCAGCAGATGGATCGCGCTGTCACGCGCGAGGCCCGCTTCCCCCATGGCACGAACATGGTCGAGCATGAGTGCCGTACCGACACCGTTGGAGAGCACGGTGATGAAACTGAAGTACCAGAACGCGACCGTCCGTACGCTCTCGCCAAGAGTGAAGCCGGTTGCCGGCATGGCTCCGCCGGTACGCACCCGACCGAAATCACGGGCGTTGCCGGCATCTTCGGGTCTGTTGCGATAGAATGCCAAACCGACGGGCAGCATGATCGCAAGCACGCCGGCGGCCAGCGCCAGATACGCAGTTCGCCAGCCGTCGTTCTGGATGATGGGTTCGACCAGCGGCGGAATGACAAGGCCGCCCAGCGCCAGCCCCATCATCGCCAGCGCCGTGATACGCCCGCGAAAGCGGTCGAACCAGAGATTGACCATCTGCATGGTGACAAGGCTCAACCCTGCAATGGCCGAAGCGCGCAGGAAGAGGAAGCCGAGGCCCAGCGACCAGGTATCGCCTATCAGGCTCATGACGCCACAAGCGGCAGCGACCGCAGCGACCACCGGCAAGATCAGGTGGCGCGGGCCGAAGCGGTCGACCAGCCGCCCGATCAAGGGGGCCGTAAGGATGCCCAGGAAGGTACCCAGGCTGTAGAGCATCAGGACGTGTGCGCGGTCGAGCCCGAGGTCAGATGCGATCGGATCGATGAAGGCAGAGACACCAACGGTCTGGCCGGGAGTGGTGGCGAAGACGCCAATCAGGGAAGCCAATGCGACGAGCATGCCACGCCGCGCCGAAGGTGTCCGGTCAGTCGGCATGGCTTGCGTGCACCGCAGGCAGCGGAATCATCCAGAGCCCCACGAAGGCGGCGATGCACAGCGCGGAGGAAACGAACAGGACGCCGGCGCCGAGCCAGTCGATCAGGAGGGCGAACACGAGGGGCGCTCCGGCCGACAGGAAGCGCGAAGGGGCGCCGAGCAGCCCCAGCCGATAGCCGTAGCTCTTCGGTCCATAGAGCGCGAGCGGCACCGTGCCGCGCGCGATGGTGAGCACGCCGTTGCCCATTCCGTGCAGCACCGCGAAGACGCTGGCGGCGACGCCGCCGCCCAGGCTGAGCAGGATGGCGCTGCCCACCGGATGGGTCGTGGTGGCGAGGCGGCCGGACATCAGCGGGTGCAGCCGCCGCAGCGGCCCGGCCTCGAGCATGCGCGCCGCCACCTGGGCCGGTCCGATCAGGGCGCCCGCCGCGATGGCTTGAGTGGGCGTGGCCCCTGCCGCTTCCATGATGCGCGGGAAGTGCGCGGCCATCCCGGCAGTGACGATCCAGGCCGCCGAGAAGGCGATGGCAAGCAGCACCATCGTGCGGTCGATCGGCACCGGCTCGTCGACCGCCGTCAGGGTGGCGGCGAGATCGGTCGGCCGCGGCAGCAGCAGGAAATTGCACGGCAGGCCGATCACGACGTGAGCGGCGGCCCACAACAGGCAGGTCTCGCGCCAGCCGATTTCAGCGGCGCCCCAGGCGGTGAGCGGCCAGGCGACGGTGCTGGCGAAGCCCGCCAGCAGGGTGATGCCGGTGATCGCGCCGCGCGCGTCCTTGCCGTAGAGGCGCCCCAGAGCGCCGAACGCGGCGTCGTACAGGCCGAGGCCCATGCCGACGCCCAGCAGCACCCATGCGAGGGCGAAGGGCAGGAACGACTGCGCCTGCGACAGCAGCACCAGCGCCGTCGCGAACAGGAGGCTCGAGGCCGAGAGCACGCCATTGCCGCCGGCGCGATCGATCATGCGCCCGACCTTCGGACCGATCACCGCGGAGATGATCAGCGCCGCCGAGAAGGTGCCGAAGAACAGGTTGGTCGAGATGCCGATGTCGCGCGCGATCTCGTCGGCCAGCACCGCCGGCAGATAATAGGTCGAGCCCCACGCCAGCGTCTGCGCCGTCCCCAGGACGATGATCGTCGAAAGCCGGCGACGATCCATCAGGAGGCTTTGGGTCCGGCGCAGCATGCGGTGGCGGCGGGGACCGCCGGGGCCGGGGCGCAGCAGCCCGACGCCGCCGCAGACCCGGCCGACGCGGGTGCGGCGGATGCGGCAGGCCCGTTGCAGACACCGGTTTCCGGCAACACCAGCTCGACCTTGCGGGCGGCGTCGTGATCGCCCGCCAGCTCGGCGGCGATCGAGCGCACCTGCTCGTAGCCCGTCATCATCAGGAAGGTCGGCGCGCGGCCGTAGGATTTCATGCCGGCGAAGTAGAAGCCGGCCTCGGGCTGCGCCAGCTCGCGCGCGCCATGGGGACGAACGGAGCCGCAGCTATGTTCGTTGGGGTCGATCAACGGCGCCAGGATCGGCGGACATTCCAGCGCCGGGTCGAGCGACAGCCGCAACTCGCGCAGGAAGTCCAGCTCGGGCCGGAAGCCGGTCGACACCACGAGCTGGTCGACGGTCACGGCGCGGCCGCAGCAGGCCGCGCCCGCCGCCACGCGCAGCCGGTCGCCGTCGCGCCCGATGTGGCCGACCGCAAAGCCGGTCTCGCTGCGGATCTTTCCGCTGGCGACCAGCGCGGCAAAGGCGGAGCCCAGCGCGCCGCGCACCGCGAGCTGGTCGGCCGCGCCGCCGCCGAAGGATCTGGCCGGATCGGTCGAGCGCAGCAGCCAGACGATCTCGGTCGCCGGCTCTTCGTCCTTGAGGCGGGCGAGGTCGATCAAGGTCCCGATGGCCGAGTGGCCGCCGCCGAGCACCGCCACGCTGCGGCCGGCATAGCGGGCGCGATCGCGGCCCAGCACGTCGGGCATGCCGTAGGCGATGCGATCCCGCACCTCGCTCTCGCCGAGGGCCCGCAAGCCGTTGGCGCCCGCGGGGTTGGGCGAGAACCACGTGCCGCTGGCGTCGATGACGGCGTCTGCCGTCAGTCGTGCGGGGCCCTTCCCGTTCTCGTAACGAATCTCGAACGGCGCTGAGTCGCGGCCCTTCGTCTTCACCTTGTCGAAGCCCGCGCGGCCGATCGCGGTCACGCGGCTGTTGGTGCGGATGCGATCGGCCAGCGGCGTGCGCGTCGCCAGCGGCTCGAGATACTGCTCCACCAGCTCGGCACCGGTCGGATAGTGATCGGGCTGCGGCCGGTTCCATCCCGCTTCGGTCAGCAGGCGGTCGGCCGCCTTGTCGATATTGTATTCCCAGGGCGAGAAGGTCTGCACGTGACTCCACTGGCGGACCGCATGTCCGACCGCCGGACCGGCCTCGATCACGACGGGCTCCAGCCCGCGCTCCAGCAGATGCGCCGCGGCGGCGAGGCCCACGGGGCCGGCGCCGATCACGGCAACCGTCTTCTTCGGCGTGGCGATTGAATCGGGCATATTAAATCTCCTATCCTTCTAGAACATTGGAAAGAGAGAGCGCAACAAAATCGTCGCTTAGGCAGCGCGCGTGGCCACCGCGGGTGGGCAAACGCCGTCAGCGCAGCATTCTTCGGCGAGGTATCCGAGAAGCTCGTGCATGAGTTCGTAGTTGGCATGGCAGACCAGCGTCGTGGCTTCCC